>OGXT01001112.1_pt1 | contig 28123 bp, 29 predicted proteins | sample 1576361 | NCBI WGS metagenome assembly OGXT01 (sample SAMEA3541514, study PRJEB24748) | human gut metagenome | biome: human gut; feature: human-associated habitat; material: faeces | place: China | collected 2012 | reverse complement strand
ATTTATTTCATATGTTCATGTATTCATATGTTTTCTTTTTTGTAAGCCCGGTATGCATCTGTTTTCAACCCTGTACTGCCTGATCTCTTTTTTCCTGCAGCATTTTTATTTCGTGCAGATATATGATCATGTGCAGCACTCCTTTTGCATAACCGGGCTTTCCCTGTATGAGACTGACTGTCACATACAACTATGTTTTTGTTTTACCTGATTTTTTTACATTAAAATCTTGCAGTCCGGCTCAACCTTTGCACAAACAGCAACGACTTCTTTCATAATCTCGTCGAATTTTGCATCCTCTGCATCAATGCTCATTTTCTGTGTCATAAAGCTTACGCTTGCATCGTTGACACCCGGGATTTTTTTGATCGCATCTTCCATTTTTGCTGCGCAATTTGCACAGTCAAGGTCTTCTAATTTAAATTTTTTCTTCATGATCCATTCCTCCATTTTCTTATTCTTCAATATGTTCTCTTCCCTGATCGATGATCGTGCGCACATGTTCATCTGCCAGCGAATAAATCACGGATTTGCCTTCTCTTCTGCCGGTTACAAGCTTCGCCTGCTTTAATATTTTAAGCTGATGGGAAATCGCTGACTGGTTCATATGAAGCATTTCCGCAAGATCACAGACACACACTTCTGACTCAAACAACACATACAAAATCCGGATTCTGGTTGAATCACCGAATATTTTAAACAGTTCTGCCAGATCGTACAGTTCATCTTCGTCCGGCATGTGCTCACTCACCTGTTTGATCTTATCCTCGTGGATCTCGCACGTTTCACAGTGTTCTACATCATTAATTGCCAATCATTTCACCTCCGTGTTATATGAATATCTGTTCATATGTTTATATTATCAGTCATTTATATATCTGTCAATAGAATTCTTGTATCTTTTTCATTTTGGGGGCGAAACTCTTCTCATGCTATGTCAAATTGTGAAAAATCAACAAAATTTTCGAAAACACGCTTTCGCTACGTGTCGCTGGTAACGGTACTAAGAAGCCAGTCACGACTATTGTCGCACCTGCCTTCTAAGAACCGACCGCTCTCCAGTGTTTTCTCAAGCTTTTGTCGATTTTTCACAATTTAATTTACATTTTATGAGTTTCGCAATAAATGAGAAAAGAAACCTGTTCATTATCAAAATAAATAATAAATAGGTTTCTCTTATATATTCACGTATTTTAGTGGCTATCTTGCCTGAAATATTTTTCTCTGCTTGTAAATGTAATAGATGCTCATCGCAAGCGCACCTGCCGCCCATGTGATCGGATAGCAGATGATGACCTGCTCTAAGGTTCCGTGAGCTGCCACAAGTGTCACCCAGATCATACGGAGCACACAGATGCCAACCATCGTGATCAGCGTGGAAACTACCACTGCTCCCTGTGCACGCAGTGCCCCGGAAAACACTTCGATAAAGGCAAATAATAAGTACGCCGGTGCGATCACATTCATCATGCGGATACCGATCTCTACCACGCCCGCATCATTGACAAAGATTCCAAACAGAAATCTCTCTGCAGACATTAAGATGATACTCACAGAAACCGCCGATATCAGTGCCATGCCAAGACAGATTTTTGTACCTCTCCGGATGCGGTCCCATTTCCCTGCTCCATAGTTTTGTCCTACAAATGTCATAACAGAGATTCCGAATGCGCTGTTGATCATCCAGAAAATAAAATCAATTTTGGAATAAGCCGTCCATGCCGCCATCGTGTCCACGCCAAAATTATTGATGGACACCTGCACGATAATATTCGAAATACTGTACATGATTGCCTCAAATCCCGCCGGAAGACCTATTTTTAAAATACTCTGCAGCATTCTTTTGTACATGCGGATCTGTGAGAGACACAGTTTCATGCCCTCCGTGCGGTACATCAGTGTAACTGTCACCAAAACAGCACTGACCGCCTGAGCGATCAGGGTGGCAATGGCCGCACCTAAAACGCCTAATGGAATAACCAGAATGAGTAAAAGATCCAATATAATATTTACCACACTGCAGACGATCAGATAATATAATGGTCTTTTCGAATCCCCGACTGCCCTTAAAATCGCAGCACCCATATTGTAAATGAAAATAAAAATCAGTCCTGAAAAATACACCCGCACGTACAGTACCGATTCTGCGATCAGTTCCTCCGGTGTGTTCATCCAGCGTAACATCTGCGGTGCAAACACGATCCCGGCAATTCCGAGCACAAGTCCTCCCACAAGTGCAAATGCGTAAGCGGTGTGAAGAGACTCTTCTATCTCCTCTTTTTTTCCGGCACCAAAATACTGTGAGATAATAACGGTAGCTCCCGTGGACACGCCTGTGAAAAACCCTACCACAAGGCTTATGATCTGCCCGGCAGAGCCGCCGACACTCGACAGTGCTTCTTTTCCGACAAACTGTCCCACAATGACAGAATCCACCGTATTATATAACTGCTGAAAAAAACTTCCCACCAGAATCGGAAAGAAGAAAATCAACAGCTGTTTCCAGATCACTCCCTCTGTGATCCCGTTCTTTTCCTGTGTTGTCATGATATCTTCTCCTGTGCAGCTTCCATCCGGTCACGGATAGCTTCCATTCTCTGATCCAGGGATGCACTGATGCCGGCACACTCCACCAGTTCTTTTGCCAGATACTCTGCCTCGCTTTCCGGAATGTTCTTCTTATAACGTAATTTATGCTCCAGACTTGCCCAGAAATCCATTGCGATCGTCCGAAGCTGTACTTCCACCTTCATCGGACGTTTTTCTTTTTCAAGGAAAATCGGCACTTCGATAATCAGATGCAGACTGCGGTATCCACCCGGCTTCGGGTTTTTAATATAATCTTTCCGCTCGATCAGTCTGACATCGTCCTGCTGCAGCAGACAATCCGCCAGCATATAAATATCTTCCTGAAATGAACAGATCACGCGGACTCCTGCGATATCGTTGATATTTTCCTCTATGGATTCCAGTGAAAACGGAATCTGTTTCCGCTTCACTTTCTTTAAAATACTGTCAAACGATTTCACTCTCGCCTTAATGGACTCGATCGGATTTCTGTCATATTGCAGGGAAAACTGCTCATTCAAAACATTGAACTTTGTCTCCACTTCCATGATCGCACACCGGTAGTATGCCATCAGACTCTCGATCGGTGCAAAATTGTCCTGCACTTTATCCATAAACTCATCGGATAACACGGTATCCATGATAATCTCTTCTTTTGCCTGTTTTAAAAATTTCTCGATCAGCATATGTAAAACCTTCTTCTCTCACGTATTCCGTGGATATACCACAGCCTACTTATTATAGATGGTTTTCTCCATTTTTACAAGCCATTGGGAAGCGTAGATAATAAACCGTAATTAATAAAGAGAATTATCAGATATAAATGAACAAAAAAATTGCATAGACAGATGTGATTTCCTTCGCGAGCTTTGCGAGCAGGAACATCATATCTGACTATGCGATTTTTTTGTTCTATCAAACAATTTACTTTTTTGTTATCTACGCTTCTTCTTTGGCTTCTTCCTTCACATCTTTCCTTACACGTCCGTACATTTGCATGTATTTATAAAGGCGTTTTGCAAGTTTGTTGTCAATCTGGTCTGCGGTTGCTCTCCACTCCCAGTTGCCGCCTAAGGTGGATGGCGTATTCATACGTCCCTCAGAACCGACACCGATGATATCCTGCATCGGAACGATTGCGAGATCACCGACGGAAGCCCATGCACCGCGCATCATGCCCCAGTTATAACCTTCCTCTTTTGTGAGGTTTAAGTACTCTTTTGCAAATTTTACACTTGCCTTCGGTGCTGTATTCATCCAGCCAAGGATCGTATCATTGTCGTGTGTTCCTGTGTATACAACACAGTGTGTTGGGTAGTTATGTGGCAAATAATCGCTTCCCTCTCTGGAATCAAATGCAAACTGTACCACTTTCATACCCGGAAAACCGGAATCTTTTACAAGCTTCAATACAGAAGGTGTCAGGAATCCAAGATCCTCCACAATGATATTTAACTTGCCAAGCTTCTTCTCCAATGCATGAAACAGATCCATTCCAGGGCCCTCTCTCCACTCACCATTACGTGCCGTGTCGTCTGTTCCAGGAATCGCATAGTAAGAATCAAATCCACGGAAATGATCGATACGTACAATATCATATAATTTTGACATTGCTTTGATCCGTTTTGTCCACCAGCTATAACCGTCTTTTTTCATCTCATCCCAGCGGAACAGCGGATTTCCCCAAAGCTGTCCATCTGCGGAGAATGCATCCGGCGGACATCCTGCAACATCGATTGGATCTAAGTTCTCATCCAAGTAGAACTGAGCCGGATTAGCCCATACATCCGCAGAATCTCCTGCAACATAAATTGGAACATCTCCGATGATCTCAATGCCTTTTTCATTTACATATTCCTTCAATGCCCACCACTGTTTGAAGAACAGATACTGGAGCATTTTGTAAAACAGAATGTCATCTGCATAAGTTTCTTTTGCTTCTGACAATGCTTTCTGTTCTCTTGTCTTTAATTCTTTTTCCCATTCAAACCATGCAATTCCACCATGGGCATCTTTTAATGCCATAAACAGTGCATAATCCTCGAGCCATTCTGCTTCTTTCTCACAGAAAGATGCAAAATCCTCCGGCTGTTTTTTCATGAAACGTACATAGGCTTTTTTCAGTAATGCATAGCGGGAATTGTACATAACCCCATAGTCTACATAATGAGGATTGCTGCCCCATGGAAAAGATTCACACTCTGCTTTTTTTAACAGTTTTTCTCTGCATAAAATCTCAAGATCGATAAAATAAGGATTTCCTGCAAAACTGGAAAATGACTGATATGGTGAATCACCATAGCTGGTCGGACAGATTGGAAGGATCTGCCAGTATTTCTGACCTGATTTATCAAGAAAATCTACGAACTTTCTTGCCTCTTTTCCCATTGTACCAATTCCATAAGGGGATGGCAGGGATGAAATGTGCATTAAAACACCGCTGCTTCTCATAACAATAATTCCTCCTATTTGAGTTCAAAAACTCCTATTTCAAATTCTTTATACTCTCCCCACTTGCGAACTCAAACGGAACCACCTCATAAATCGGTTCTTTCTTCAGTTCGATCTGTCCAAACAGTATCTCCACACTTCTCACGGCAAGTGTCTGATACTGCTGTCTGATCGTGGCGAGTTTCGGATTATAATATTCTGCTAATACGGTGCCATCAAAACCAATCACAGAAATATCTTCCGGTACACGATAATCCATATCGCGCAGCGCACGGATCGCGCCGATAGCCATCACATCTGACATTGCAAATACTGCTGTCAGATCAGGATACTTTTCCACCAGACGTTTCATCGCCCGGTAAGCACTGTCAAATGAGAATCTTGCTTTCTCATAGCAGACTTCAAGATCCATCTCCTTATTATGTTCTGCAAAGCTTTCCTTACATCCTAAATATCTCTGGTGGCTGGTGTATGATTTTACCGAATCACCACCGATAATACCAATCCTGTCATGTCCTGCTTCAAACAAAGCATCCACAGCACACTTTCCTGCGGCAATATCATCTGTCGCAACACTGGAAAGGTTCTCAAATGAAAGATCATTTGCCCGGTTTGTCACAAGCACACTCGGCACACCCACCTTTGCAAATCCCTGTTTAAAAAATTCCGGGTTACCACCTAAAAACAGAAGTCCTAACGGCTTTCGCTCCCTGCAGAGCTGTAATGCCTGTTCCACCTCATTGTCGTCCTCGTCAATGTAGGAAACAACCAGTGTATAGTCGGTTCTTCCGATCATCTGCTGAATCTCCTCCACAATGTTGGAGAACAGCATATTGGAAATACCTTTGACTAATACACCAATTGTTTTCGTATTGCTCTGCTTCAAATGCTTCGCATTGTTATTCGGAACAAAATGAAATTTTTCAACTACTTCTTCGATTTTTTTCTTTGCATCGGGACTGACATCATTTCTATGATTCAGGACTCTGGAAACCGTGCTGATGGAATATCCTGATTCCCTGGCTATATCCTTTATCGTAACCATATTTTTCTTTCCTGTCTACTGTTTTTTCGTTTTTTTTCGTAAAACATGTATTTTTTTACAATCTTCTACTGTAATATCAGCCTTTGACCGCTCCTGCAACTACTCCTTCAATAATATATTTCTGACAAGCCACATAGAAAATTACAATTGGAACAATTGCAAGTACAAGCATTGCCATCATCGTACCCCAGTCTACTGCTCCATAACCACCTTTTAAGTACTGAATGACGATTGGAATCGTCTTGTATTTTTTGATATCCAATACCAGATAAGGAAGTAAATAATCGTTCCAGATCCACATTGCCTGTAAAATTGCAACGGTGATCGCCGTTGGTTTCATAATTGGAAATACCACCTGAAAGAATGTCTGGATCGGAGTACATCCATCAATCATCGCCGCCTCTTCTATCTCGATCGGAATACTTTTTACAAAGCCGCAGAACATAAACACCGCAAGTCCTGCACCGAATCCAAGGTATACTAAAATGATACCGACCGGGTTGCTCAGATGCATCATATTTGCCAGTTTTGACAAGGTGAACATTACCATCTGGAATGGTACGATCATGGAAAACAGACATAACATATAAATGGTTGCATTCACTTTATTATGTACTCTTGTAATATACCATGCACACATGGAGGTGCATAAGATGATCACTGCAACAGAGCCAACGGTGATGAGCACCGAGTAGCCAAACGCCTGAAAAAAGTTTGTTTTTTCAATACCCCGGATGAAATTTGACAATCCGGTAAAGGATCTCTCATCCGGCAGTGCAAATGCATTTTTTGTGATAAATCCTTTTTTCTTGAAGGAATTGATCAGCACCAGAAAAATCGGATACAGATAAAAAACGGTCAGCAGACTGAAAAATACGGTCAGCACTCCTCCGTGTTTTGATCTTCTTACAGCACTTACCTCATTATTTTCTTTTACTTTCTTTGCCATTACTGCTGTACCTCCTTTGTTCTGGTCAGTCTGTTCTGTGCCAGTGCGATAACTGCCACTATAATAAAGAAGATAACTGCTTTCGCCTGACCGACACCTTCCCAACCGGTTCTTCCATAGAATGTCTCAAAGATGTTAAGCGCAAGCATCTGCGAATTATTGGACGGCTCTCCTGCTGTCAATGCCAGGTTCTGATCGAACAGTTTGAAAGAGTTCGTCAGTGTTAAGAATGTACAGATCGTGATGGATGGCATTACCATTGGAATCGTAACACTCTTCAATAACTGCCAGTTGGACGCCCCGTCCATTTTTGCCGCCTCGATCAGCTCACCCGGAATATTCTGGATACCGGCGATATAAATGATCATCATATAACCGACCTGCTGCCAGTTCATTAAAATGATCAATCCCCAGAATCCATAGGAAGAAGAATAAGTAAGTGTTCTTCCAAAATGACCTAAGATTCCATTCAGCAGGATCTGCCAGATATAACCTAAAACGATACCACCAATAAGGTTTGGCATAAAAAATACTGTACGGAAGAAATTCGTACCTTTAATTCCCTTTGTTAAAAGCATCGCGATTACAAATGCAAAAACATTGATCGTCAGCACTGATACAATGGTGAATAATGCAGTGAACCATAATGCATGCATAAATGTCGGATCACTGAACACGCGCAGATAATTTTTTAATCCTACAAATTTTGCATCTGTAACGGTTGTAAATTCACAGAATGATAAGTAGATACCCATAATAAAAGGAACTATAAAACCTATTGTAAATGCCACTAATGTAGGGAGTGCAAAAACAGGAAAATATTTTTTGATTGCTTTCTCCATAATTTCCATCCTCTCATAAAACCTTAATAATCTGAAAGGGTGAGTGGCAGACCACACACCCTTTCCATGTTACTTCATCATTACTTTTTATTTGTTTGCAGCTGCTGCATACTCAGTAGCCCATCCGTCAACGAATGCACTGACAACGCCGTCCCAGTCACCTGTTCCCTGTGCGTACTCTAATAATGCAGAACCTACACCGTCTTTCCATGTCTCAGATGGAATAGTAGAGAAGTTCCATGTTACAGAGTATTTTCCATCAGCGATGTACTGGTTAGAAGCCTGGATAAATACATTGTCTGCTTCATATTCGCCTGTGAATGTATCAAATGGTGTTGTAAATCCCATTTCATGAGCCATGGATTCACGTCCTGCGTCAGATGTGATAACCCAGTTCAGGAAATCAAGTGTTGCCTGCTGATCTTCTGCAGAAGCTTTGCTGTTTACACACCAGTAGTTCTCAGAACCTGTGCAGAGTCCCTGATTCTCTTCTCCCTCAACACCAATATAGATTGGCATCATGCTCATGTCATCAGCGGTTACAAGATAACCATTCTCTTCATTTGTGAGGTTACCATACTCCCATGTACCATTCTGGTAGAATACTGCCTCTTCCATACCGAATTCAGATTCTGCTTCATCACCTGTCTTAGATGAGAGCATTCCCGGATCACAGGTGGAATCTGTAATGTATAAATCCCAGATCTGTTTGTAATTGTCAAGGTATGTTCCTTCTATTGCATCTGTAGAATCAATTCCTTTGTCTTTGTATTCATAGTAAATTGGAAGATTTGCCAAATGAGTTTTAAATCTCCAGTCAGATGATCCATCCATACCTGCGGAAGTAAATGCTCCCTGAAGATCGTATCCAAACTTATCATTAATCTCATCTAATCTAGACTGGATATCATCTGCAACTGCTTTTAATGTCGCAAAGTTGTTGATCTCATCAACAGAAGAAATCACTGCGTTGTCCATTGTGCAGTAGTCATTTAAGATTGTCTTATTGTAAATGATACCGTAAGTCTCGATAACATAAGCGATACCCTGTACTGCATTTCCATCTTTTAATACAAAATCATCACTTGTCAGATGTGAATATAATTCACTGCCTGAAAGATCCATGCAATAATCTTTCCAGTTTGCAAGTCCTACAGGTCCGTTTACCTGGAATAAGGTTGGTGCTTCTGATTTTGCCATCTCTGATTTTAATGTCTGCTCATATGTACCATCTGCAGCTGTGATAACTGTAACCTCTGTTCCAGTCTCTGCTGTGTATTTTGCTGCCAGATCCTGCCACTGCTGATCCTGTTCCGGTTTAAAGTTCAGATAATAAACGGAACCACTTCCAGATGCTGCTGCATCTGTTTTTACATCTCCTGCTTCTGTTGTACTTGCTGTTGCATCTCCGCTGTTTGCATTGGAAGCATCGCTGCCGCATCCTGCAAATAAAGTTGCTGTCATTGCTGTAGCAAGCATTACTGATAAAACTTTTCTTTTCATGTCGTTTCCTCCCGTATACTTTCTGCACATCTGTATTGTGCAATGATTGTTCTGGCACTCTGCCATTTCGCTGAAATGTTTCCGGTAACATTTTCGGTATTGTTTTCGGTAACGTTTTCAGTTGATAATTTGATTATATATTTTTTTCATAAAAAAGCAATACCTCATTGTTATCTTCTCTATATTTCATAATTTTTGTTTTTGTTTTTTGTGCAAATTGTATATAACTGAGATATTTTTTACTGATTTTCCATTTTTCTGGTGGAAATTTGCTCAAAGTATTACTTTCTGCCCTGCCGCTTTTATTTCATGAAATTAGAATGCAATGATGTTTTACATTGAAAAAGATTTTTTGAAATGCTACTATAATATTATAGAAATGAAATCCGGGCACTGCCGTTTCATTCTGATCAAATGGGAAAGTGGAAAGAACATATGAAAGAACTGATCCGTCATAAATTACAACATGATTTCAAACGAATAAAAACCTCTGCCAAATGGGTGCTTTTCTCCATCGTCTCCGGACTGCTTGTCGGGGGTGTTGGCACACTCTTCTATTTCGGCATGTATGTGGTCACACTGACCAGAACCAAAAACCCGTGGCTTATTTTTCTGCTCCCGGTGAGTGGTATCCTGATCGTCGGATGTTACCGCCTGCTTCATGATGAAAAAGATACCGGAACCAACCTTGTATTATCTGCGATACATTCCGATGAAAATCTGCCGCTGCGCATGGCTCCGCTGATTTTTATCTCCACACTCATCACCCACCTGTTTGGTGGTTCTGCCGGACGTGAAGGTGCTGCGTTACAGCTCGGTGGAAGTATCGGAAACGGTCTTGGAAAACTGTTCCGCTTTGATGAAAAAGACAAACACATTATGATCATGTGCGGCATGAGCGCCGCATTCTCTGCATTGTTTGGCACACCGATGGCTGCGGCTGTCTTTTCCATGGAAGTTGTCAGTGTCGGCGTTATGTATTATGCGGCGTTAGTCCCATGCGTGATTTCCTCACTGGTCGCACATGCTGTTGCAGAATTCTTTGGTGTCTCACAGGAAATGTTCCTGATCGGCCAGATTCCTGCTTTTAAGATCACAAGTGCTGTAAAAATCTCTGTCCTTGCGATTTTATGTGCCGGTGTCAGCATTATTTTCTGTGTCATGCTGCATCAGTCAGAACACCTTTATAAAAAGTTTTTTAAAAATGCTTATGTGCGTATTTTCGCCGGTGGATGTTTCGTGCTCATTTTAACGCTGCTTGTGGGCAACCAGAATTATAACGGTACTGGAATCAATATCATTGAACAGTGTATTGACGGCACGGTCCGCCCGGAAGCCTTTTTTATGAAAATGCTCTTTACTGCTTTAACATTAGGTGCCGGATTTAAAGGTGGCGAGATCGTACCGTCCTTCTTTACCGGTGCTGCTTTTGGATGCCTGTTTGGAAATCTGTTTGGCATCTCCCCGACACTGTGTACGGCAGTCGGCATGGCTGCAGTTTTCTGTGGTGTGACAAACTGCCCGATCACTGCCCTGCTCATCAGCTTTGAGTTGTTCGGCTATGACGGCATGCCTTACTTTTTGCTTGCCGTTGCATTCAGCTACATGCTTTCCGGATACTATGGTCTATACAGCAGTCAGAAAATTATTTACTCCAAATATAAGACCAATTATATCAACCGCAAAACACATTAAAAAAACTTCCCACATATCCGGTTTTCCTGCGATATGTGGGAAGTTTTTTAATGTTCTTCCCTGGCGGCTTTCAGAAGATCAAGCAGTCCTTTTTCCTTGATCAGCGCAATGCCCTGCCCCTCATCACCAAGCACAATAAGATTGTCACCTGGCCTGATGTCAAATATTTTTCTGGCTTTTGCCGGGATCACGATCTGACCTTTCTCACCTACTTTTACCATGCCGAAAATGTGTTTTCCCTTCGGTGGAACTTCTAAGCCAAGAGAATCCTTTTTTTCATAATTGATCAGGTCATCCTGCGACATTTGATTTAGTTTTCGAAGCTGAATGAGATTTTCTGCAAACATTATTTTTTCTTTCCTCCCATTCCACAGACGATCCACCGGAGCACCGGAATACGGCGGATGATCTCATAAGCCAGATATGCACCGGCAAATCCCGCTGCTGCCACAAAAAGATAAAGAAGCACTGCCGGCAATTTTGTATACATGTTCAGATAATATGCTGTCATCGCAATGAAAAGGTAATGGAATAAATAAAGTCCCCATGATTTCGCTGCCATCCATCTTGTCAATGTGTTGGAAATATTACCCCATTTTTTCATGAAAGCCAAAACTGCAATGACCGCGATCCATGCAAACAGGCTGCATAGCGGTGTGTCTAAAACTGAATGCTCAGCATATGGTCTGCCCCAGTATAACACTGTAAATGCAGCCGCTAAAATTACGACACACACCGCAAGCAGCAGCCAGCATTTTTCCAGACGATCCACCACTTCATCATGGGACAAAACAAAATATCCCACAAAAAATCCAGCCCCATAGATACCGAAACGGTATACCACAACCACTGGTGTGTTCAAAATCTGAGCTGCTCCCCAGATCACAATTGCAAACAACACAAGAAATGGAATGTCCGCTTTCTCTCCCAGCTTCCACAATCTATCTTTTTCCACTCTGCGAACCCATACGAGCAATACCGAAAAAATCCATAACATCTGGATATACCATAGCGGTCCTATGCCGCTGACTGCCATGATGATAAATAAAACCGGTTTTGGAACTGCTGCCATCTGCTCTAATCCACCGCCGATCAGCAGATTGTAGTATCCTAAAATCCACCAGAACACCAAAAGCCCAAGGGTGGATGGAACCAATAATTTTCCCGTCCTTTTTTTTATAAATTCTTTTTCTGAGCGATGTTCCAGCTCATACCTTGCGCTCATTCCTGATATTACAAACAACAACAGCATAAACCATGGGTATACGATATACTGAAATGCATCCTGATACTGCACATCCGAAAATGGTCCGATCACTCCAAATGTTTCAATTCCATTGAACATATAAATAACATGATACAAAACCACAAGCACAACTGTGATCCATCTGATATTGTCTATGTATAACTTTCTCATATTTTTACCACCTTTGCAATTATTTTTAACATTATTATAAATTGCAGAAAATGGAAAATCCACCAGGTATCCTTAACAATACCGGATGGATTTCGTTAAAAATGAGAGCAGTTTTCATATTCAGAAAATCTTTTCCATTTCTATATCTGCTTTTTCGGAATACATCATTTTTATGTTTTTTGACATTTTTGCTATCAACATGCTCTCCTACTGCCCTGCGATCTGTCATATCCATCCATTCCTGTAACCATCTATCCTCCTCCACAAATTGTCAAGCATTTCTTCTACTGCTTCTTCGACACGTTCATCTGCATCCTCCCTTAAAGCCAATGCCAGCGAAAGCTCATCTACAACACTTCCATTTGATAATTTACATGGATTATATCTCCACATTTCAACTGCCACCTGCATTTTTGAATCATGAAGAGTATTCGTTGCACTTCCCTTCCATTGGGAAATTTTTTCAGATGCGTAGCATTTTATATTGGGTGCATTTAGCATAGAATATTCCGCCAATGCCGAATATCCGCTTTTCCGTATTTTTTATCCATTCAATATGTTTTTTCAATGTTTCAATCTGCTCTAGTTCTGTCTTAGGATAAAGAAAAACGGCTCTTTGACATTCTAACGATACTATCCGTAAACAATATCTCGTACATATAAAATTTGGATAATGATTCAAATCAGGCCTCTCATAACTAACGTTTATTCCAAGTACTTTACTAAGATAATTCATATTCCCTCCATCTTGACTTGTTTTATGAATTATAACTTTTTTATGTTAAAATACAATTTTAAAGTTAAATTATACAAAGAATCCCCCGGCAAAAACACAACATGCATTTTCACCGGAGGATTTTTATATGAAAGATAATAAAACTTGGGAGAAAGAGCTGCTAATTACTCTTCTTTATTATCTGCCATACCCTCATTCTTTTTATTTTTCTTACTCTTCGGAAGTTTGTAATTTTCCGGATGAATCTTGGCATCTTTGGTTCTTCTTACCATGACAAATGCCATAAGAACGATCAGTACTGCCACAGAAATATTAGATATCCATAAACCGACTTTCCATGGAGACATCTTGTATGTAATAGTTGTTCCAGGTGCAACATCATTCATCGCCCTGCTGTTTACAATTGCATAAGACATATCTTTCACGGCATGTTTGATCGTTGCGATACCTGTATTACTGCTTGTATCCTCGATCAGCGTAATGAAGGAATTTCCCCATGCCATCCAGGTATCTGTTCCGGAACGCAATGCCTGATCGACACTGTTGGAACCTGCATTCATAACCATATCGGAAATTACCATTCCCTCAAATCCCCACTCGTTGCGGAGAAGCTCTGTATTCAGTGCGTAGCTGGAACCACCCCAGGTAAAGCCCCAGTAGTTCATGCAGTTCATGATTCCGGTTGCACCACGCATTACTTTTGTGGATGTATTTCCCTGATCATCTGAAATATATTTCAGAGTCATTTTTGCATTCTTGACTGCGATCTCGAATGGTCTGACATATACTTCACGGATTGCCTGCTCATTGCACCAGATTGCAACACGGCTTCTGTCGTTGTCATAACATTCCTCATCATTTAATGCAAAATGCTTGATGGTTGTGATCAGTCCCTGATCTGAGCATCCAGATACTTCATACGCTCCCATCATTCCGGAGAGATATGGATCTTCGCTGTAATACTCGAAGTTACGTCCACTGAACGGTGATCTGTGAATGTTCATAGCCGGTGCATACCAGCTGTTGACACCTGCACTCATCGCTTCCATTCCGACTGCCTCGCCCCATGCATATGCAAGGTCTGTATTGAAAGTTGCTGCAACGATCGGCTCACTTGGATATGCGGTGTATTCCAGAGAATCTGTGATACTGCCGACAATTCCCTGTGGTCCGTCATAGTCAACGGTTGCCGGTTTACTGATCTCTGAGATCGCACCTGTCTGGTCATAAGAGGCTGCAAGTGCAACAAAAAGTTCCGGATTTTCAAAATCCAACTGGTCTAATAATAAATCCCAACGCTCATCATAGTAGCTGACTCCGCGGAGTTCTGACAAGGTAAGACCATTTTCTGCGCTTAAGGTCTGATCTTCGGTCTCATATACTTTGCTTTCCTCTACGTTTCCGAGTGTTGTATCTGTGCTTAAGTCGATTGGACTTAATGTCATCGTTCCATCTCCGTTATCTTTTCCAACTCCGTCCGGAGCGGTTCTCTCATCCTCTGTCGGGGAAGTTGCGGTATTTACCAGAGTGCCGCTCTTTCTGGTAAGCTGGCTGGTTTGTTCCATATGGTCAGACATCTCCTGGAAAAGGTTGGATGCTGCCACAAACTGTGCATTTTCATCTGCTTCCGCTTTTGCCGGTACACCGGTCGGATTTCCGTTTTCATCGAGCTTTGACTGTGCATCGATCTCAGACTGACGTGGGTTTTCGGAATCATACCAGATTGTATCTGCCACTGTGCTGACAACGGATGCATATTCTGTGTGGGAATCTGCATTTGCGCTGATGACATAATCACCGGCTTCTAACACATATGCTCCGATGGTACCGTCACTGTTTTCATGTTTATAACTGTAAGATGCCATATCCTCTTTCGCAAAGCTTAAAGCCACTTCCTCGGAAGCTCCCGGGGCAATGTCACCTGTTTTTTCAAATGCGATCAGATTGGCGGTTGATTTCTCGATTCCGTTCTCTGCATCATACTCGGTATATGGTGGATTGTAGTAAATCTGTACAACTTCTTTTCCTGCCTGCGTACCGTTATTTGTAACAGTTACAGTTACATTGATCTGATCAGAACTGTCATCAAAGGAAGTGATTTCCTGTGTGAAGTCCGTTCCATAGCTCAAACCATAACCAAATGGGATCTGGACTGCCTCGTCGTAAGACGCATTTTTGTTACCGAACACTTCGAATGTTCCGTTTGTGTCATAAACCGTCTCATAGAAACGATAGCCTACATAAATATTTTCCTCATACTCAAGGAAGTTCATCTCAGTTGCTTCGCCAACCGGATTTGGGAAACCACCCGTTGTCAGATACAGGTTATTATATTCATAATTTCCGAAGTTAGCAGAAGTCGGATTGGACATAATATCTGTCATCCAGGTGTCTGTTGCTTTACCGGAAGGATTTACTTTACCACAAAGGATCTCTCCCATTGCTTCAAATCCCTGTGCTCCCGGTCCGCCAACCCAGAGAATTGCATCTGCGGAAAGATCTCCCTCCTCTGCCATCAGATCTGCAATCTCCATCACGTTGGATGTGTTTAAGATCACAACCGTATTTTCACAGTTCTGGTTTGAGAAACGGATCATCTCTTTTTCTGCCTCGGAAAGTGCAAGCTGATGTGCTGTTCCATCTGCATAACCTTTTCCATAGATCGCGCTTCCCTCTACATCTGCCTGAACGTCGGAACCTTCTCCTCCGACACGTCCGATAAATACGATACCGGTCGTTCCTGCAACATCACTTTCCATGCCGCTATAGGTTCCCATTTCATATTCAATGATATCTTTACCGGCACCTTCAAAGCCGCCCTCTTCGTTGGCTTTTTCATAGCCATCTGCATTCATGCCAAGCGCTTTTGCTTTACTCAAATGCTCTTCCATCGCAGTATTTACATCAAAATATTCTGCCAACGCTTTCTGTGGACTTACAATGTACTCTGAATCTGTATTCACATTTCCTGAACCGGTTCCGCCGTATACCGGATTTAAATAGCGGTATCCAAAAGGTGTTACTTTTGTTCCTTCTGCAAGAGGAAGTACACCGTCATTTTTAAATAATACTTCTCCCTCCTCTGCAAGACTAAGCGCAACAGACTGCGTGTAGTCCATAAGGTCATCTCCTGTATAAGATGCCTCATAAAAATGTGTGTTCCAGTCTTTCGTCTCGTCTGGAACCGTTGTTACCTGGGCACCCCTGCCCAGAAAGATTTCCATGGACAATGCAAAAAAGTTCATTAAAATGGTTGCTGTGATATCAAGCACTAATAAAACAGCTAAAACAATACACCAGATTGTCACGAACTTTTTATTGTTCATTTTCAACTTTTTCTCTTTCATACATCCTCCTTGTTTTGCGAAGCAAAATGCGACTGCTCTTGCAGGAGCAGAGGATTTAGCCTCCTTGTTTTGTTCTTTACAAAACGGAGTTTATCATGAAATTTTTCTGCTGTGACAAATCTGGTGTCTTTTGTAGCAAAAGTGGTGTCTTTTGCAATTACGCTCTGTTAAACAGGACTTCCAGAATGAATTTTCCGTCCTCCTGCCGCATCTCCATAAAACCATGATATTTCTCGACGATATAGCGGATACTCTTCGTTCCGTACCCGTGGTACATCTTATTTTCTTTAGTCGTTTCCGGCAGTCCGTCCACAAACTTTAACTGACTGCTACAATAGTTTTCCAGATGGATCATGACCATCTCATTCTTCTGCCTGATATTCAGTGAAATAATGCGCTGCTCCTCCAGTTCTTTTTCCACGCTCTCGATTGCATTGTCAAGCGCATTTCCAAAAAGAACATAAAGATCTGCAACTTCTATGAAATCAAGCTTTGCTCCATCAATAATATAGGAAAATTTAATATTATCTCTCTGACAGATCAGCGACTTTTCCGTGAGAATGAGATCGATCGTGTCATTTCCGGATTTCACATTGCTGTCATAAATCATAATGGACTCTTTCATCTCATCAATCAGCTTTGTGCGCATGTCGCGGTTATCCACCTTTTTCAGTTCCTGGATCTGGTGCTTTAGATCATGACACTTCATATTGATCATCATAATATTTTCCTTGGAAATCTCATGCTGGTGCTTCTCCTGATACAAAAGCTGTTCCAGTATCACATTATTAGTTTCCAGACGGTTCTGCCTTGCAATGTCAAACTGCACCACAAGCCCAAACGAGCAGGATGCAATTGCATACAAACGACAAACAACGTTTGATAGTGCTCCATCCGCAGAATCCATACCCGTTGCAAAAACGGACAGAACACAACTGATGAGCAGAATGCCAAGCGACAACAGGATCATTTTCAGGTTCACAACTTTTAACAATTCCCGGTCTACCGCATGCCTCACCAGCGTCCGGTAACTCGCCACAGCAACCAGAATATAGAAAAGTATCCAAAAAATCCTGTCATATACCGTTTCATGCTGCACAGATAATCCGCCAAACTGCCGGATTGCATAGCTTACCATAGTCTGCACGGAAAATGCGATATGCTGCAGGGCATAACCTGCGGTTCCAATAAATAAAATATCTTTTAACTTCGCATCAAACAGTACATACAGAAAAAACATAGAAACAGCAAACAGACCAATGTAATAGACAATTGCAACCGGATAAAACTCCTGTGGTATTTTACTCACTTCCCTGATCAAAAGCACTCCAAGTGTAAAATAAGAAGCGAATAACACACCAAGCCTCACCCGGAAATAAGAACGTCGTTTCAACTGTTTTGTAAAAATCGCTTCCATCAGAAAAAGCTGATAAGAAAAATTGACAAAATATGTATAAATATAATGTGACATAATTAATTCATTCCTCCGAGATAACGCATCATCTGATTCGTAAAAGGCTGCTGCATCTGCCTGCTTAACGGCAGTGCTTCCTCATTCACCCAGACGGTATTTTTGTTGATCCTCTTCACATAATGAAAATTGACAAGGCAGCCCGAAGATATTTTCCCAAAATTATTTTTGCAAAAAAACTCTTCATTCTCCGCAATCGTTCCACGGATGCGGTATTCACCGTTTTTTGTGTAAAACCGTAAATAATTCTTGTCTTTTACCAGATAATAAACAGAAGAAAGCTTCACCCGGACTTTTTCGGAATTCTTTTCGAGGATAATCTCTTTTTCCCTTCTTGACGCACAGTAGCGGACGGCACGTTTCACTTTGTCCAGAAACGTAAAATACTCAAACGGCTTGATCATGAAATCCAGCGCATTCACCTCGTAACCGAGGATCGCATACTGCGCCATGTTTGTCACAAAAATAATACACGCCGTCTTGTCCAGCTTCCGTATCTTCTTTGCGACTTTATAACCATCCATCTGCGGCATCTCAATATCCAGAAAAATAATATCATACTGATCTGCGTGTTCGTTTGCAAATGCTTCACTGTCTGAGAACGTATCAATGGATACATTCAGCTGCAGATCCTGTTTTGCCCGCTCCCCATATTCTTTTAACTGATGCAGAAATATCTCATCATCATCTACCATTGCTATTTTAAAAATGTACTTCATAACGAACTCTTTTTCCTTTGTACTCTTATTTTAGCAACAGAGCATCGTATTTTGTCAATTGTTTTTTCTGTCTATTTACCAGTTCTTTTTTCTTTGCTGCTGTCATGCTGTGTTTTGCGCTCTTCTACCATTTTCACAAACCATTCCACCATTGCCGGATCCTGATGGGAAAAGAAAGCACTTGTAGCTGTATCCAACTGTGAAATCTGATCCATATCCTTCTCATCAAGTGTAAAATCAAATACATTGAAATTCTCAATCATACGTTCTTTATGCACTGATTTTGGAATCACGATCACGCCTCTCTGAATATGCCAGCGGAGCATTACCTGTGCGGTTGATTTTCCGTATTTCTGTCCGATTGCTTTCAGGACTTCATTCTCAAAAAGTCCATTTTTTCCTTCACCGAATGGTGCCCATGCTTCTAACCGGATGTCGTATTTGTCCGCCCACTCTTTCAGTTTTTTCTGCTTGTTCAGAGGATGTGTTTCCATCTGATTCACCATTGGTCTGATCTCTGTGAAATTTGCAAATTCTACCATGCGGTCTGCATAATGATTGGAAATACCGATTGCCCGAAGTTTCCCTTCTTTGTACAGTTCTTCCAAGGCACGCCATGCACCGTAAGTATCCCCAAAAGGCTGATGCAGCAACATCAGATCAAGATAATCGGTACGCAGTTTTTCCATAGACTCCAGCACAGATTTTTTACATTGTTCATATCCAAAATGTTCGATCCATACCTTGGAAGTTAAAAATATTTCTTTCCGGTCGATTCCTGATTTTTCAATCGACTTTCCAACTTCCTCCTCATTAAAATAACTCTGGGCGGTATCAATGCTGCGATATCCTACTTCCAATGCATCCAGTACACACCGTTCGCACTCATCTTTGGTGACCTGATAGACACCATAACCGAGCTGTGGCATTTTCACTCCATTGCTTAATGTAATATATTCCATCTGTTTTTCCTCCTGCTTGTTGATTCATTTTTTCTTGTATGCTATAATCCTATCAGTCGGTAGTTACTACCGGTCAAGTTTTTTTTGAAATTTGACATTTGAAATTTAAGCTTACTATTTTGAGGAGGGTGCTATGTATTCCATGAAAGAAGCCTGCAAATTGACCGGCATGACTTACGAAAATCTTAAATTCTACTGTAATGAAGGACTTATTCCGAATGTAAAAAGAGATAAGAGAAATTATCGTGTATTCGACGATCACGACATCAAATGGATTCAGAGCCTGAACTGCCTGAAAAACTGCGGTATGAGCATTGCAGAAATGAAAGAATATCTTGCTCTCTGCCTGAAAGGAGAAGCATCGATTCCTGACCGGAAAATCATTCTGCAAAATAAAAGAGAAGCCCTCCTCCAATCTATTGAAGAACTGCAAAAAGCAGTTGCTTTCATCGACTGGAAGCAGAGCTTCTATGATGAAGTTCTGTCTGGCAAAACAAAATATTACAGCAATCTGGTGCCGGAACTGATGAAATGATTTACTAAGAACTCTTTCATTTATGCTTCAGGTTTCAGTGGTCCATAATAATAAGATGATGTCGCACCGCCATCGATCAGGAACGTAGATCCCGTAATAAATGCAGCCTTGTCACTCATCAGAAGTTCTGCTACATTTGCCACTTCATCTGCGGTTCCCGGTCTGCCTGCCGGGCATTTTGCAAACATATTTTTGTAAAAATCACCACGAGGGCCGTTGAACTCATCCACGGCAAGCGGTGTTACGATAATACCCGGTGCGATGTCATTTAATCTTGCACCGTGTCTGCCCCATTCTACCGACTGTGCCATGACGCGCTTCTCATTGCAGCGTTTTGCCATCTGATATGCGTGAAGGGTATCTTTGATATTTTCCGGCTGTAAAATTTCAAGATTCAACAACTCTTCGGTCGGTGTTGTTGCAAGTGCAGCATCCTCTTCTGCTGTAAGCTGTGGCATTCTCCATCCGGACTGACTGGAAATAGTCACTCCACAGCCGCCTTCTACGATCACTTTTCCAACTTCTTCCAGTAAAACAGCTGTTCCATACAGATCAACTTTTAAAATTGCTTCGATTGGTGCCTGACTTGGGGAAACTCCGGCTCCGTTTACAAGCATTTTGATTTCTCCATATTCCTGCGCTTTTGCGATCAGTTTTAAAATAGATTCTCTGGAAGAAATATCCATCTCCACCGGTTCCACATCATATCCTGCATTGTTCATAATCTCTGCAATTGCTTTTGCATTGTCAATATTTTTATCACCCATCACGATTTTCCTGCCATATCCGATTCTTCTTGCAATCGCCATGGAAATCTGTCCTGCGCCTGTTACGATCATTACATCTTTTTTGCTCATTGTCTTTTCTCCTGCCTTAATTTGAATTTTGACATCTATCTTTCCACATTTTTCTTTGCCCATCCGGCAACTGCCGTTTCTGACTTTGCCGCGTCCGAACCATGAACTGCAATGCCCGTACCGAACGTTGCACCTTTACAGATTTTTTTGAGATCACGCTCACTGTTTCCAAGTCCGCTTCCTTCATGCGTCATAAGCGCCATTACTTTCTTCCCTGTAAAATCAAGTTTCTCAAGCTGTGTGAAAACCGCCACAGGATAAGTACCCCACCAGCACGGACCACATACAAAAATATTCTCATAGGAATCAATATGATCTAAATATTTTTTTAATTCCGGGCGTGCATTCTCACGCAGTTCCTCCTGCGCTTCCTCGGTGCATTTGTGGTAATCTTTTGCATAATCTTCTACTGTCTCTACCTCGAACAGATCACCGCCAACTGCCTTCTGGATAAATTCCGCACAGATCTCTGTGTTACCTTTTTTGAGGTCAACGATCCTGCCGTTGACATAGTTTTCACCTTTGCGGGAATAATAAATAATTAAATTCTTTTCCATCATCGCCTCCATTTCTGCCGTATTGCATGTAAACTTGTTATCATCTCTGTTGCTTTAAAAATAACATACCTTTACTTCTCAATCAATTCGTCTTACTTTTTATATTGATAAGTTAAACTAATCATTATATAATACCCTTAAGGAGGATTCATATGCTATTCAGACAAATGGAATACTTACAGGCAGTCATTGCCTGTGGAAACTTTTATCTGGCAGCCGAGCAGTGCCACGTCTCGCAGTCTGCCATCTCCCAGCAGATCAAAAAATTAGAGGATGAACTCGGCGTAAAATTATTGGAGCGGCACAACCGCACCTTTTCCCTGACTCCCGCAGGAGAACATTTTTACCGGAAAAGTCTTGTGATCACAGGTGCTATCCATCAGCTTGTCAGGGGAACCAAAAGGATTGCCGACACAGACCATGCCGTTTTAAAGATCGGTTATTATAAAGGCTATCATGGAAATGAATTATCGGAAGCTGTCGCATTATTTTCAGAAAAATATCCGACAGTCGATGTAAATATTACCGTTGGGAGTCACGAAGAACTGTATCATGCCATGGAAAATAACACGATCGATCTCGCATTAAACGACCAGAGACGTGCCTTTTCAGACGCTTATTGCAATGAAATTCTGGCAGAAAGTAAATTATACATTGAATTGTCTGCCATAAATCCACTCAGCAGATTAGATCATCTTGATCTGTCTGATTTAAAAAATACACCATGTATTCTGGTCATAAATCAGACCGGTCAGCAGGAAGAACAGGAATATTATGAGACGGTCATCGGATTGCACGGAGAATTTTTTTTTGCAGATACCATGCAGGAAGCCCGCTTAAAGCTTATCACCGGACAGGGGTGTCTCCCGGTTGATGTGATTGGCGAACAGGAATGGTTTGACACAGCAGTATCACGGATTCCACTTACCAGAAACGGCGAACCCATACGGAAAACGTACTGTGCTTTCTGGAAGAAAGATAATTCAGGATATTATATTGAAGAGTTTGCAGAAATGTTAAAAACTATGTTTCCTTAACAGCAAAATCGCTACACCCTGGTTTCCCAGAATGTAGCGATTTCTTTTTAACACTGATACCGGATCCAGACCGCTCCACTGTCAAATTTCTGTACATCCATAAGCTTTAACGCTGTAGTATCATGGCTCATGGAAAGACCATCGAAAACTGCCGGCATACCGCCTCTTCCATCAATCCCTGCACCGATCAGAAGGCTGATCTCATCAAGAAGTCCTGCTTCCAAATAAGCGGTATTGATCTTGGAACCACCGACGATTCCCATCCGCTTTACATGAAACTGTTCGAAAAGAATCTCTGATGCACGCACAAGATCCACATGTTCATCTCCACATGCAATCCATGAGATATGCTGTTCGTCCAGATATTGCAGATATTCCTTGGTCACCTTTTTGCTTGTCAGAATCAGATACGGTTTACTCATACCTGAAGCATCCGGCCAGCGCAGTTTTCCATTCGAATCCACAACGACTTCATAACCTTCTGCCTCTGCCTGTTTCGAAAAACCTTCCTGTCCGTAACTTTCGTTATTTTTCGGGACAAAAGTTCCCGATTCTGCCATTTCCAGTTCTGCCGTCACTCTTCCGCTCACGGTCGTAAGTACATTGATTTCATCCAGTGTTGTGTAATAATCATTCACACCACGAAGTTTGGATGTCATGGCACAGTCAATTCTTCCGTCAATGGAAATCATCATATGACAGATTGTGTATGGCTTCTTCATCTTACATTTTTCCTCCATATACTGGGAACACACTGCTATCACCATAGTTTTCTATTTTTTTGAAATGTTTTAATACTTCCATATCCTCGGCACTGATTTCAAAATCAACCTCAGCATTTGTCTTCATATGTGCAGGATTTGCTGTCTTAGGAAGTGCAATTGCTCCTAACTGCAATGTGAAACGGATACAAAGCTGTGGAACGGATACACCATATTTATCTGCCATTGCTTTGATCTCTGGCTGATTCAAAATAGCACCATGAGCGATTGGGGAATATGCCTCAACTATAATACCATGTTTCTGGCAGTAATCGATCAACTCAACTGGTGTGTTGCTGATATGGCAGAGTACCTGATTTACCATTGGTTTGATCTCTGCAGTTTCCATCAGGCTTTCAAGATCACCAATCTGGAAATTGGATACACCAATTGCTTTTAATTTTCCAGCTTGGTATGCATCTTCTAATGCCTTCCATGCTGCTCTGTTTCCTTCTACATAACGGTTTTCACTCTGGTTTACTTCCACCCATGGCTGTGGAGAGTGAATGATCATCATATCAAGGTAATCGAGTCCCATTATCTCTAATGTTTTATTGATTCCTGCCATGGCCTCCTCGTAGGTTTTGTGTTCGGCTGCTACTTTGGATACCACAAATAATTCTTCTCTTGGTACGCCACAGGTTCTGACACCCTCTCCGACACCACGCTCATTTCCATAAGCCTGTGCGGTGTCAATGTGTCTGTAACCAAGTTCTACGGCTACTTTCACAGCTTCTGCTGCTTTGTCGTCATCAATAAACCATGTTCCCAGTCCTAACTGTGGGATTTTTACTCCATTATTTAATGTTAATGTATTCTGATACATTTTAAATCTCCTTTTAAAGTTCTATTTCAATTTTGCATACTCTTCATCCGATACCGGCTCACACCACTCGTTGGATGTCTCCTCACCCGGTACTTCCACTGCAAGATGTGAGAACCAGCTGTCTGGTGCTGCTCCATGCCAGTGTTTTACTTCTGCTGGAATGTTAATACAGTCGCCCGGTTTCATCTCGATTGCTTCCTTGCCCTCCTCCTGATAATAGCCACGTCCGGCAACGCATACGAGAATCTGTCCACCGCCATTTTTTGCATGATGAATATGCCAGTTATTGCGGCAGCCCGGCTCAAATGTCACATTAAAAATGCCAACCTGACTCTTAGATACCGGAGCAAGGAAGCTCTTTCCACTGAAATACTGTGCAAAACCATCGTTTGGTGCACCGATTGGGAATACCATCTCTTTGGCATGTGCTCTCATTGCTTCATCTTCATATGAAAGATCGCCCTCGTTTACATCCCATACTTCTTTTGCCAGGTTAAAAACTGCCCAGCCCTTTGGCCAGCCTGCGTAAAAAGCTACATGTGTGATGATTGCAGCGATCTCTTTCTGTGTCACGCCATGTGCTTTTGCGTTCTGTAAATGGAATTTCAGGGAAGAATCTGTGATACCGGAAGCCATTAACGCTACGACCGTAATAATGCTTCTTGTCTTTACATCAATGTCCTGATTGTTCCAGTTCTCTCCAAATAATACATCATCGTTAAAATGCGCAAACTCCGGAGCAAATTCTCCGAGTGCATTTCTTCCTGCTGTCTGTGTGATCTTTGCCATAGTTTTGTACACTCCTTTTTCTATGTTTTGAATGAAATCTGTTTATGTCTTATCATTCCTGCTAATATCCGCGTTTTGCGATCGCCGGATTATAACTCTTTCACCCAGTTCTCGATTTCCTGCTTATTCGCTCTGTTTAAAAGTTTTCCTTCCACAATCTCCGCGCCCGGTGCTGACGGCTGTAATTCTTTCACTGTATTTCCAAAACCGCTTCCGCCTGAAGTTGCAAACAAAACAATTTTCCTGCCTGTGAGATCATACTTTTCCAGAAATGTATTGATGATGGTCGGTGCAACATACCACCAGATTGGAAAACCAAGAATAATCTCATCGTAGGATTCCATATCCAAATTAGAATCTACGATTTCCGGCCGGATGGATTTATCACTCATTTCAATACTGCTTCTGGATTTTTTGTTCATCCAGTTTAAATCATCTTTTGTATACAATACTTTTGGTGCAATTTCATGCAGATCAGCATTTGCTGCCTCTGCGATCATTTCCGCAATCTTTTTTGTTGTTCCACTTGCACTGAAAAATGCAACTAATGTTTTCTTCATTGCTGACACCTCCTGAGAATCTTAACTATTTTAATCAAAAAAAGATGCATAAAATATGCTGCCATATCTTACGCACCTATTATATAACCGGTTTTTCTATTATGTCTAATACTTATAATGTATGTTTTGTTATGCCTTTTAGGCATAATATTTTATCTCTTTTTATATAAGGAGTAATTCCGGATCTGCACCGTCTTTCTCATAGGTACAAATCATGATAAAATCCATATTCGCAACAATTCCAAAACATCTCTCGCTTCCAAATTCCGATTCCAACTGGTTTCCAAGATATGTTTTCTGATCATCTAAAAATTTCACTTTCTGTCCATTTGGCAGTCTGTATTCAAGATTCACATATTTGCCTACAAGTGCATTTAATCGATCAAGTCATCCATATTGCTGTAGGTATAAGTTCCATCTGCATAGCACCACTTGCAATATTCTTCATTCAGTGTACCATCTTTATCGCGCCCCAATATGGAATCATCCTTGATCGGCATTCCACAGCACTGGCAGATCAGTTTTCTTGGTTCTCCGAGAAGTGTATTAATGGAAACATCAAATTCCTTTGACAAAAGTTTTAATGTTTCTGTATTTGGTACTGTCTCGCCATTCTCCCAGCGGGATACTGCCTGTCTTGTCACCATGATTTTCTCTGCTAATTCATCCTGTGACAGTCCTTTTTGCATGCGAAGTTTCAAAATGATATTCTTTGTTTCCATAGTTGCTGCCTCCTTAACCCATATCATACAGATAAATTCAGTTTGTGGAAAGCAACTTGCTGTTGCTATCGTTTTATAGCACATCCATTTTCTAATTCAGTTCTTCGATAAACCTGCTTACCGCCGGTGAATACGGAATATTCCGCCTCCATGCGATCACTGTGCTAGTTTTAAGTTCCGGGAAAAGCCTTTTCTGAACGACCAGATCATTCCGCCAGTACCTTGCTGCTCCCTCAATGGAAACCGGATAGCCAAGCCCGTGCAGCGCCATCACTCCCGCATTGGTTCCCAAATTGCTCGTAAATGCAATGTGAAGCTTCCCGAAATCCTTTCCAAACCAGTTTGCCAGCTCACTCTGCACATTCATGCGCTCCGGCAGGATCAGCGGCACATCCAGCAGATCATTTTTCGTGATGACCTCTTTCTCTGCAAGCGGATCATCCGGCCGCATCGTTACCACCCAATGGTCGTTTTCCGGCATTCGGATGTAGTCAAGTCCCTGCGTATTGACCGGTTCTAAAAAAAGTCCGATGTCCACCAGCCCTTTGTTCATCATTTCCAGAACATTGTCCGCTGTTCCGGTGTGGATTGCAAACTGGACTAACGGATATTTTTCCCTGTAGTTTTTACAGATTTTTGCCAGCGATTCCACTGCCAGAAATTCGCCACAGCCTATCGTTATTTTTCCCTCGATAGAATCGTTATTTCCTTTAAACTCGCTGACGATCTTGTCCTCTAAATCTACGATTTCAAGTGCACGCCTTTTTAAGAGCAGTCCCTCATTTGTGAGCGTGATCTGGTGTCCTCCGCGGTTAAAAAGCTTTGCACCAAGTTCCTCCTCCAGCGCTGCAAGCTGTCTGGATAACGTCGGCTGCGTGATATTCAATTGTTCAGCCGCCTTTGTAAAACTCTGTTCTCTTGCCACTGTCAAAAAGTAGCGCAACACTCTCAAGTCCATATCATCTTAACCTATCTAAAATATATTTCAGCAATTATAATTTTTTCATCATCCAGTCCGCAGACGCATAATGTCCATCCGCATATTTCATGTTATCTGGAAATGTGCCATATTTCTGGAATCCCAGTTTTTCATACAATGTAATTGCATTTTGATTATCTGAGATCACTTCAAGCTCCGCCTGTTCAAATCCAATCTCTTTTGCTGCTTTCAGCACTGTTTCCATCATGATTTTTCCAATACCATATCCGCAGAATTCCTGATATAAAGCAATTGCCACTTCGCATCTGTGCTGATATCTCTTATAGTTTCCAACCGGATTGAAAGAACAGTTTCCGATATGTTTTCCTTCCAACGTTGCAATTAACATTAAGGATCTGTCCGAATTCAGACAATTATTGATAAACGCTGTCTCCTGCTCCTGTGTCATGACAACTTCTTCCGGTTCCCGGATCAGATATGGTGTTTCCGCTGTGGTGACTTTTAAGTACGTGATTAAATCTTCTGCATCGTCCGGCGTTGCATTTCTCAGTACGATCGTCCGATTGTTTTTATCCTTGATTTCAATCGGTTCAAATTTCATTTTCAAACCACCTTTCCAAAGTATCCTTTGCACCATTATGATACCAACGATCATAAGATGCAAATCTTTCCCCCAAAATTTTCACTAATTATAATTTTATTATTTTACTCTACAAAAAAGTTGAAGTAAACAGCCAATTTTTCTTGCTTCCAATATAATTTCTGTGTTACAATGACTAAAAGCATATTTTACAAAATCTTCATGACATTTTTGTCATCTATATTCTAAGAACG
>OGXT01001110.1_pt1 | contig 28127 bp, 22 predicted proteins | sample 1576361 | NCBI WGS metagenome assembly OGXT01 (sample SAMEA3541514, study PRJEB24748) | human gut metagenome | biome: human gut; feature: human-associated habitat; material: faeces | place: China | collected 2012 | reverse complement strand
CCCCACCTCCATGATCTGGGGCAGATTGGGACAGGATACCGTAAGAAGCTTCCGGTACACTTCACTGCTGCCGGAAAAATGTCTGAAAATATAGCGGTTTCCGCTTGCCCTGTGGCGTATCAAGGTTACTTCGCCCCGCTCGCTTTTTTTGATCAATGTGACCCTGTCATATTCGTCACAAACTGCGCCTAAAAGACTGTCATAAATTTCCATATTTCTCCTTATCACCAACTATCATTCCCCAAATGGACATATCACCTGCACGCTATGAGAATCAGCTGTTCCTCGCCAATGGCACTCCCACAGCTATGGAACACTGCCAGAGGGCAACAACCACTATGCTGACTGCATATTGTTTTTCAGAATTTTTTATAGTATAGTTTTATTTGATTGTATTGTTAAAATTATTTTAACTTATTGACAAATTATTGTAAAGGCGCGAATATGAAAAAGAAAAATACAGATGGTTTACAGCAGGAGCTTATGGATTCCCCGGATCTGAGACAGTTTCTGTCCCAGAACCAGGAGCAATTTGAAAATAAGAGTGTGGCAGAATTATTAAACCGTCTGTTCGAGAAGAAACATATCTCTAAGGCAACATAGCCCCGCCTGCACCGCCGTCCCCCGAACGGGCGCATGCCGCAGGGACTCCCCCTCAAGTCAGTGGGAGGCCGTAGTAGAAGTCTCATTATCCCCGCGCGGCATCGTCGCGCACCTGCCTGCCACGGCAGGGTCAACAGGATGCGTGGATCGCTCCAGCCTATGCCATCGTCGCGACGCCCCGTTCGCCGCTCCGCCGCGCGGGGGATTGTACCTGTAACACCGCGTATTCGATTGTCAAGGTGCGTTAAAAGAAGCGTTAAAACTTCCTCTCATATACCACCACAAAATCAAATGATTCTGGTAGCAGCCCCAAAAGTTTTTTTTAAGTAACGCTCCATTCGCCTCAGTCCCCGCAAAATAGAATAATTAATGGCTTTTGGACTCACTCCCTCCATTTGCGCTATTTTTGACTGGCATATGCCCATGACGCAATGCGCATAGATCCGCTTTGCCTGTTTTTCGGACAAGATTGAAAGCGCAGCATTGATTTGTTTAACGGTCTGCTTTTGTTCGTACACTTCTTCGGGAGAATGTGTCTTTTCCACAGCAGCTTGCTCCAAACCGTCATTTCGGTCAAGAGAGTATCCTGCACGATGCCGCTCTCGCCTGCGTAGAAAGGAACGTTCCTCCCGCTCCCAGGCTTTTAGCTGAGCTGCAAGCTCCTCGCTGACTTCGAGCATACAATCTTGGCGGTAACACGGATAGTAGTTTCTCAGGTTGATGACAGCCATAAAAATTCCTCCATTTCGATTTTTCAGTCGCATGATCGAAATGGAGGAAGGGGGGGAGCGTATGCTATTCAAGGAATACCGATGAAATCAGGGAGCATGCTATCGTATTTGTCAGCGCCAAATACAAAGCACTTTGCTTATGGCTAATGCTGCGGAATGCTGCCGCAACAGGGGCCTATGCTTGTAACAGCTATTGTCCTTCCATATAAACCAGATAGGTATCTTGGTCCAGCGTCTTGACAAAACTGTCGATTTTCGATTGATCCAGTCCATCCGAGCAAGATTGTGCAATTACTGAAGCGGTAGCGTTATATCCTCCACTTTCGCCCTCAGATAAATAATCAAAAGCATAGGGTACACGAAGTTTTTCAGCTATCGAGCGATATGTCCTGATGCTCTCAGGAGAAATCAGCCAACGGTTGTCGGATATGCTTTTGATTATGGATTCCTTTTGTGCGATTTCATCTTGAAGCATTGGAATTTGAGAAGCACCAACGATTGCCAGACGTTTTTCGAGGTTTTCCCGTTCTTTGCGTAATGTATCCAGTCTGGTTTCATAGCCAGGATTGGGATAAGGAGCGTTCATATCGGGATAAAGCATGTATTGCGTCGTAGGATCCAGATGCGTTGCACAGAAGGAAACAAACCGCACGGCGGCTTTCTGCTTGGGGGAAGCAGCATTCACAAGCAGAAGCTCTTCGCTGGCACCTAGCATTTGTGTTGCTTTCTCATCAAGTGCGGGGGCAACAGCATTCGCATCCGGTCATTGGCATTATAGCTGTACCCAAAGCCCTGATAGTAGGATGGACGTTTTCTTTTGAACGCTAACGCATAAGTGACAAGTGCTGTCCGAGACGCCTCACAAAGCCTTTATTCATACTATACCCACCCGAAAATAGAGTGCTTTTTCAGGCATGAGCATCATCCCCTTATCAATAGATCATCGCATTGGATACACGTAAACAAGAACTATTGACAACCAATCGTATGCTTTTCGATTATTGTTTCCAGACTCCCTTGTCAGTAAGATTTCAAATTAAACTTTCGAGCTGGATTATTTGAATCATTTGATCATATTTTTCAATGAAGCGCTCCATATTAATTGACCTCTGTATATACTGATTTAAGAGTGATACCAGTTCCTTTGAGCTTGCGGAATAAAAGTTTAACCCGTTATGCTTGACGAGCTGCATAAATGGAGTCAGTTCTTTGTATTTTGCAATTGTTTCCACCGATATAGAATAACGTTGTTTTTCCAAGGCATCCAATTCCATTTGGACAGCTTCTAACTGTACGTTGAGCTGTATTCTATCCTCTGGTGCCACTGTTGTAAGATGCTTTGTAAGTTCTTCTTTTTTACTGTTTAACAAACTTTTATCGGCTTGATAAAAATCTGTTTCAACCGGATTTTGCTCTTCTGGAACATATTGAATTAAACTTATTGGGTCTAAATTAGAAAAATAAGTTTCAAGATAGGATAACGCCAAATCGCGGTTAGGAGAGGATGCGTTTACAACAAATACCGTAACATCACAACCTACAACAGGTTCATTTTCAGAAGATAATGAAAGCGGCAAGAAGCAGGCACCATCATAAGTTGATTCATTATCAGGTAGCACTTCAAGTCCAGGATAAGAAAGCAAGCACGTAGGCATTACTTCCTCCTGATACCATGCTGAGGGAAGTGGAATCGTCATGCTAGCCAGATAATCGACGGCAGGTAAAGTTTGTTCGAATTTTTGGAGTATGTCACGAAAGGTAGTCGTATTAACTGAGATTACTTTTTCGGAAGTATGTTCAAGCAAATAAGTTTCAATGATGAGCTGAAGTAATTCTCTTTTAAAGACTTCTGCATTTTCCGAACTCAACGAAAATCGCCATCCCTTTTCCAGAAGATCATCTCGTCGCGCAAAAGCTGAACATGCATCAAGCAGTTCATCTATCGTTGTCGGAACGGGCCCAATATTTGCTTCCTTCCAGGCCGTTGCGTTATATGTATACAATAATGGTGCGCTTATATTCCTAACAGGCAAGGCAAGTAGGTCTCCTTCAGGCGAAAAAATGGCTTCCTTTATAAATTCATACAGGTTCTCTGTTTTTTCCAATAGAATATTACTTTGGGAAAGGCTGTAGGCATAGCCTTTGGAAATAATGGCCTGATACGCTTTTGAAGAGGTTTGAAAAAGATAGACATCTGCTGCATTGGTGTTTGTAATAAGCTGCATGGCATAATCTGTTCCCAGTTCATCTATACGACATTTTATAGCAACATGAGGATAGGCATCAGTGAAAGCAGGATTGTCTTCCGTTCCTACACTCACTCCACCTGCAAACGTTAAAACTTTAGGCTGCATATCTTCATGAATTTGCGTTATCTTTATTCCTCCATTCTTCTGAAGCAATATATAATTATTGTTTAAAATGCATGAATAAGAAGCAGCCGTTTCTTTTTCTGGTAAAGAGGCAATAAGAAATGGTGGCTTTGCGGGGCTGCAAGCATAAATTATCCTTTTTTCTTGCAGATAAATAGAATCGTTTTGGGTATCATAGGTCATTAATTCTGGTTGAATATTTTCCAAGGCAAGCACTTGCTTACGTTGGCGTGTCTCGACATCATAACTGGTAATTTTGCAGCTACTGTCTATACCCTTATAATCATATTGGGCCATCAGTAGCCCTCCGTCTTTCCAAGAGGAAATCGCGTATACATTTTGGCTTTCGAACGCCTCCCAAGAGCTATCCTTAAGGGAGAAGAACAGAATATCCCTCAACACTGGGTCTATGCTTTCTGTTAAAAAAAATATGTGCTCCTGAGCCATGACAACGCCATAAATTTCCTTGAGTCTTCCATCAGGAGCTTTTAATTTAGGCATTTCAAGTATATGGCATTCGCTTATTCCAAATCGTCCATTCATCTCTTTCTTAAGTCGTTCCAGCTTGCCCTGTTTCAAATCAAGTAGATACAGGTATTCCCCTTCGCCAGTTAAGATGCCAGAGACATTTTCCAATAGACATTGGGCTTCATCGTCCAAACCATCCCAACTATACAATCGATCATCCGAAAGAAAAAACAGCGTACCGTTCAGCACAATACAACTGCTAGCACGACTTAAAGCGGTCTGGATATGGTCGCTCTGTATCGGGATGCTTTCAGCAAAAGTTGCAGTAGGAAGCACTGCCAAGAAAATGACAAGAATAATAACAGAACAAGTTTTCATACTCTACCTCCATACTCTATTTAACATGAATAACAATCTTTTCAGAAGTTGAAAAAATGGCTGGATAAGAGTTATCTATCGGTAGCCAAATGCCAAAAAGCTGATGATCGCCTTCCGTCAATCTCAGGTTCAGCTTTGTACGAAGGTAACTGTTTATATCTTGATTTAGAATAATGCTGTCCTTACCATTGAATTGCAACAGCTGTTCATCAAGGAAAAACATAGCACACATGGGACAGTCTGGCGCATATATTGCTACGTCAACCATAAACACACGACTTTCTGTATGATACATAATCTGCAGAGATGAGCCTATTTCTCCGGATTCTGGGATAAATGTTATCTCTTCAAGGCTTGGACTTTTGTCTGAAGAAAATTGCACATTTTGCATATCAAACTGAATGGCATTTGAAAAGTCAAAAAAGTTTTTTATGTCAAGAGGAATGGAAATTACATGTGAATATATGCTAATATTGTCATGCTCATTTAAAGGAATTCGATCAAGCAATCCTATCGAGATAATATGCAAAATGTTGGGAGCGTTACTGATAATATCTGTTAAATAGATTTTTAACGGTATATTCAATGTTTCATTGCCGCATATTTCAAAGGACGCTTGTTTCACATTTGCCATAGTTGAAGTAGAAAATGTTTGTGCCTTCCCGTTCAAAACACATAAGAGCATAAAGCGGTCGTTTTTCTCAGTTCCATTTTTGATTTGTAACTCTAATGGGTTTTCAAAAAATACGACTGGTACCTCAGGAGTTGGGAGATAATTTCCCTGGTTGTCATATATTTGCATATAATATGAGTAATTGATTTGTGTGTTAGCTTGTGCAGACAGGTTAACTAAAAAGATAAACGCCAAGAAAACAAGAAATCTACATAAGCGCCTCCACTTCATTGAAGTCACCCCTTATTGATATATGTAATGCAACTAGTGGGATGCAACTTACACTAAAATGATAAGGGCATCCCACCAGATATCTAATGGTCCGACATTGTTATTATTCAGTAAACATCGTAAAACAAAATAAGAGATTACCAAGTTTCTGATAAGTCGCCTGTCCAACCGCCGTAATTTGTAGTATTGACGGTGTGCGCAGTTACTCCTTTATACCCTTGACCGGTAGTTTTATCTGGCTTTACACTTGTGGTGGCCCAGTTGGTACCATTGCTTCTGCCGGTTGATGAGTTTGAGCCATTTCCCTGTGAATACGCATAGTATATTTTAGCATATACCCAGTTTGAGCTTTCGGAAACAGAACTTTTTGTTTTGCCCGTTACTTTATCTTGTCCTGCGGAAGTGCTGTTTGTAACGGACATCTCGCCACAACCTGTAGCTCTGCCCAATTCGCCACCACTAGTTTGGCCACTGGTCGATTTTGCAAGTGCTGTTGCTCCCAACAATGACATAATAAATATAAACAGGAGTACAAAGACAACTTTCTTTTGCATTTAAAATACCACCCTTCTGACATAGTCAACAGCGTGCCCGTTGCAAATATACTTCTTATTCTTTCCCATTCTCAATGAGCTTTTCGGGTACAGGTGCTTCGTAAGCTCCCCGGAAACTGGCTGCTCCTGCAGCTGACTGCGCGCAATTCAAGAACCAATTGGCGAGCATTTCGAGAATCGTAGACATTCCAATTTCCTCCTATTCTTCATGAACTTATTCCAAGGTCATTCAGAAACCACGGTAAGATTTCTGGATTCCCTTGGCGTTTTTGGGAAAAGCATATCACAACGCCATGCTGCAGTGAGCTTCATAGCGTGAATCGACAAAAAAACAATGCAGTTTGCATTTTCACAGACTATTTTGAGGTGTAATATTCTTCCTATAGGCAAGTATTTTACCTTCCTTATTGATGTAGAATGATATAGAGGGAGGGATCAGAATGAGTACAGGAACACGGATTGCGCAGTTGCGTGCTGAGCGACAATGGTCTCAAACGGCTCTCGCTCAAAAAGTAGGTATTAATGTCAAATCAGTTAAAGATTGGGAAAGTGATGTGTCTATCCCCGCTGCTGCAAGCATCAAAAAACTCTGTTTTTTGTTTCATACCACTTCAGATTACCTTTTGGAGATCGACGATAGACCTGTGGTAACATTGGATAGGCTTTCTGAAAGAGAAGCTATAAGAGCAAGGAAGCTTTTTCAGCTTTTTATCGACACGGCCCCAAATTACCAGGATTAAAATTCAATGTGCTTATGGATATTATTGTGGTGCTTTTGTTGACTTATACCTGCTACGCCACGAGAAATGGCACATAACGCTAAGCTCCAAAGATAAACCCGTCCCAGTCTGTGGCATGGCAGAAAAGTTATAAAAAGAAGCATGGCAGCTTGAATAAAGGTAATAATTCTAGAACGTTTTATAAAAAAGCTTGCATTGTTTTCTAAGTGTTGCTTATTTACATGCAAAACAAGCGGAAAATACAACAAAATACCGACAGACCCTGCTCCAATTACAATCAGACTCCATCGTGGAAGGTGCAGGTCAATCAAGAAAAAAGCGCATATTAAACCAAGGAGCATCGTAAAAAAGCATCGTATATGCGTATTAGCGTGAAACCCTCCACCGAGCGATTGATTCAAGTAAAACACGCCAACCAGAATTATGGTTTCCCAAGTATACTGTAGCAGGATACCCGTAACAATCAACCCTGCAGTACTAACTATTGTGTAAAGTACTGTTTCACAGCCGTATAAATAAACGTCATACAAAAAAGGATCTATTATTTCTTTTTTCACCAAGCATCTAATCATTCTTTCTGCAGCTTTCATAAGCATCTTATTCTCCTTTTTGCATAGGGTACGGAAGAACAACTTTTGCGTGGAAAATGTTACTTTCCACAGAAAAAGAGCATCTTCCCTCAGCTGTTTGTGCAATTTTCGTGATGTTTCGAATCCCGATAGCATGAGTGCCTGAAAGGCCCTCTTTTTCTTTGGAGGAAAGCCAGCCGTTCTTCTTTTTGTGAATCGTATTAGGGTCGCAGGAGTTAGTGCAGAAAATATAAAACATGTCCCAGCTGCGGGAAAACGTAAGATGGATCGGAACGATGCTTTTGAAATCCTTAATGCGCAGCGTGCCTTCAATAGCATTATCGAGAAGGTTTCCAACTATGGAGCAGAAATCCACTTCACTAACGGGCAGTTCCGTTAGAGGATAGGCCGTATAGGTAAAAGTCAGGCCATGCTTTCGCATGGTAAGTGATTTCGCTGTCAGCAAGGCATCCACCGCGATGCAACCGGTAAGAAAGATAGCCTGATCAGCTTGCTGCTCTTTGTATTCTTTTAGATAGGAAGCTGCCTTTTCATTTCCTCCCAGAGCGATCATTTCCTCTAAAACCTGACAATGTTGCTTGAAATCGTGTCTCTGGGTTTGCAGATCGACATACATTCTTTTCAGCTCACACAGATGTTGCTGTGAGTGTGCCATCGTGCTGATTTCCAGCTTGTAATGATTCTCACGTTCCGCATCTTGGGCTATTTTATGAAACAAAAGGATTGAAAAAGCGATGCATAATAGCACACCAACATAGGCGATAAAAAAAGGAATGTTATTGATTTCTCCATAGGTTTTGACCAGCTCCATCTGAAGTGTATAGATAGCTTCTTCCACCACAAACAGGGTCATATTCATGGCTACCAAAAGAAGCAACGCTGGCCACGTGGGCGCCGATGCCCCTACCTTCATTCTGCTGACAGAGAAGAGAAATAGGGCAAGTACCACATTGGTTGCCAGAACAAAGACGATTCTACTAAAGGTATTCTTCATAATGACATGGTAACCTGTTTCGGGTATACACATGAAAATATGCAATGTTAGTGATGTTCCTGATGCAAAGATCAGCCCAAGCATCAAAGACCAAAAAACAGAGAGGTACCATTTTTCATCTGCCATTAGAAGCGCATAGACCAACGGTATGCCAAAGACAACCAAATCTGAAATCGGGAGTTTGGCAAAGATATATAATGAAAAGAAACCGGTCACAAGCATGACGAAAAGAACATCTGCATACCAGCAATGGCGAATGATATGTAGCCGGCTTTTGATAAACAGAAGCATCATGACCGCCTGAAAAAGATTTACTGCCAATTCAAATAGGTTCCACATGACCGTATCTACATCCTTCTTGATAATAGCTGTCGAATGCGGTGTTTAGTGTGTTTACATAGGGCCTGGATACGGGAAGCCGTTTTCCGTCTGATAGAAACAGTTCTGTTCGTTTCAAGCAACGGACATGCATCAGGTTTACAATATAGCTTCTATGGCAAGGGACGAATAGTTCTTGTGGAAGTTTTTGCGCAATGCTGGAGAAAGGGCAACGTAGCTGAATCGAAGAATCCTCTCCCTGTTTGGCGATCAGGGTGTAGGGTGAAAGCGCCTCCAAATAAAGAATCTCATCATACCGAAATGCAAGGCGTCTGCCACCGGAAGAAAGAATAAGGAATTCATTGCAGGCCAATGTGAATTGATTATAGGCAATGTCTAGGCAGGTCGCTATTTCTTCATAGCAGACTGGCTTGCTAAGGTAGCGGAGAGCACCAACGATGTAGCCGTCCCGGATATAAGCATCCGAATTTGTGATAAATACAATGGGAACGTGATTGTCTGTTGCACGAACCTGTTTGGCAAGCTCCATGCCGTCCATTTCAAACTTAAACTGTATATCGAGAAAGAGAAGATCAGGATTCATGCCTCTCGCCCATACTTCAAGGAATTCCTCCGATGAGGCAAAGGAACGAATCGTTATGTTCATATGGCCGCTTTCCCGCGACCAGCGAGTAATTTTTTCCGATATTGATTGCAAGTAAAATGGATCATCTTCACAAACAATAATGTTCACTTAAATTTCCTCCATTTGCCAAAGAAAAAGACGGTATTAATTATACGACAATCTTTAATTTATTATATCATATTTGGGGGTGAAAATCAGTGCCCTGCGACGCGAAACGACAAAATACCGTTGCAAACAACACATTTTAAAGGCATTTTGTGGTCAGCATATCCCTTCCTTGATGATGTTGGTAATATGACTTTGTTTCTTTCATACGAGTTCTTCGTTGCTGGTGTAGAGAAAATTTGAATGTTGGATGCTTGCTCTTAGGACTGTATTCTATTCGTTAAATCCAATGTTTCCTTAAACCAGCGAGCGCACACTGGTCAACAGACTTTTCGCATCATTCATAGCACCAAATGATGATTCGACCATTGTTCGCTTGGTAGATTTGGTCAAAGCTTCAGTAATCAGCGTTAATTGGCTTGCCATTCCACCAGTTTTTCCCTCCAATACTGTGGTTACTTCTCCGGATAAGGTTTCCAATGGAAGATAGCGTTTTTTTGTCGCCATTCCTCCTGTCCCAGACTGCGGTTGGTGTGGGGCGTTTCTTTTGCTTTGTTCAGAGCCTTGTCCCGCTTCGGGGATCAGCGCGGGAATCGGCGTACCGAATACCCTGCAAAGGTGATCTACTTCCAGACCAGTAAAATCCTGTTCACACATTTTGTCCATAATTATCCTCCTATTTGTTGCCCTAATTGAACAAAATCTGGGATTGAATAGCATCCAGAATATGCTATAATTGGTTTATAAAATAAGAGGGTAGCCAATGGGCATTAAAATCACCGGAATTGATACGCCATTTGGGGGATGTATCATGGGAATATGCTGAAACTTCAAAAAAGTATTCAAGAGCTTTTCTACTATCTTGAAACAAAACGTATTTTAACCATTCCAGTAGAGAAGCAAATAAAATCATGTTGCGTTCAATCAGCCATTGAAACGAAACGAGTAATTGCATTGGTTTTATCCAAATATGGATTTAATTCTGATACTATTTGTTGGTTGAGAGCAATGATAAATGCCCGTAATCTGTTCTTGGATAGTTTGAGCTTGGTTAAAAATAAAAGAAAATATCTTGCTTATCTGAAAAAATAGGCTTCGTACTATTCACCATCTTCAACCACAGGCCAATTTCTGCTTTGTTGAAAAACTGATCAGCAAGCAGGGCAGTCCTTATAAGGAACTGCAACAATCAGCCGGTTCTGCCTGACGCAAAACCGGCTGATTGCTGATTGGGGCATCCCCAAACCCCTGATAGGCACATTGTGCCTGCTACGCGCCTGTTAGCGCTTTTTGTCAGGCTTTCGACACGCTCTCTTCCCGCTCTATAAACCAGTACGGCTCGTCGTGGAACAGCACGGCGATGCTGCCCTCCACCTCGCACACATAGCGGATTCCCTTCCCGCCCGCCTTGCGCGACGCGGCCTGACGCACATACAAAATGCCTTCTATATATATGTTGATTCATACTTTCCATCTTTTCTGCAGCTCTGCCAGTGAACCCCACTTGCGACGAAAAATCATAGTTAATTCCAGCCATTTGAAGACGGCGACACATACACACATGTATTCATGGCATATAAAACGAGCCATTTCATAAGACAAGGCCCATAATTCATAAGAATTACGAGCCTTGTAACCAATGAAAATCAAAGATGTCTCTTGCCGCAGCAACTGTATTGCTCAGTTATTTGACAGGCGTCCACGCGTTGGGGTCAGTCAGCGCCCACATTTTAGGTGCATCCTCAGTAAAGAATCCCACGCTGTCAAAGGTCACGCCCGCCACATTGTCGCCAACCAGAATTCCTTCCACCTGAATATCGTCACCCCAGCTGTAGAAGGAAAGGAAGAACTTGCTATGGTCGCTGTTGACATAGACATCTACGGGAACATCGCCTACATCCTTGGGGAACCAAGTCACCAGAACGGTTTGCTTTAAGGTGTATTCTTCGGGGATGGTTTCATATTTTTCCATCTTGAGCAGGTTGTGCTGGATGTACAGGTCGGCAGCTTCGGTCCAGGTGGTGGAGCTGGTGCCAACGGTTCCGGGGCCGAATCCATGCACGACGTTTCCGAAGATATGCAGCTCAGGATGCAGGCCAAGCTCCTGTGCCCACTGGAACATGGCGATGCTGCCCTCAAAGTTGTCCGCTTCGCCAACCGCGATAAACAGATGCGGAATATTGGGGTTTTCCGTCTCCAGCGCACGCGCGCTGTAGATCGGCATGGCAATCTGCATATCACTGTTTACGGCGTCAATTTCATCGCATACATAATCGGGATCAAACTGGTCAGGCGTAATATCGCCATAATACTTTTCAATGACGGTGCAGACATTTCCGCCGCCGCCAGAAAAGCCCGCAGCACCGACCACATCCAGTCCGCCAAGTCCCCAGGCCTCGCCATGGTATTTTACATAGCGAATGGCGCGCTGCAGGTCCATGGCGATTTCATCGGGGCTGTAGGGCGCCACGCGGCGATGAAGCAAAAAGCAGTTATACCCCAGTTCCACAAATACGGGGGCCACATCCTGAGCCTCCGTGCCGCGGAGATAATTGCCGCCGCCGGAGATGAGAATCAGATTGCCCTTGGCCTGACTGGGATCATCCATCAGATACGGGATGAGGAAGGGGCGGAAATCCACATTATCCTGAGACTCTGCGGTAAACTGGCTCTCCACATTCTCCGTGAGAACGGGCATGTCTTCGCCCCAGATCAGCAGAACTTCCTCGTCATAGGGTATCAGCTGAACCAGTGCCTCGCGGGCCGCCTTGGCATTGAGGATAACCTGCTGATCCTCCTCGGTCAAAGCCTCTGGGTCCATGCGGTCCAGATTGACGCACTTGTCGCGGTAAGCATCCCAGCCGGCTTCTTCATACATGGTGGTGAAATTTCGAATCATCTTGTAGTTATATAGTTCCGCCGCCCACAGTTCTTTAAAATAGTCGGGATCATCTTCCGCCAGGGTGACCGTCTGACAGGGAACATCGTTCAGCGGCGCGTTTTCCGCAATTGCGCAGCCGCATGCAGCCAGCAGCAGGGCAAAGACCAGGATAAAGGAAAGCATGCTGATCTTTTTCATCTTTCAAATCTCCTTCATAAAAATCGTAGAGCAGATCCGCATACACAGGTAATGGCCATCTTCCGCATGCCGCGTTTCCGTCTCTTTCCTTTATCATAAAACATTCGTGCCGGAAACAAAAAGTAAAATGATGACCAAAATTGATAGAATCATGACCAGATGCATTGCAAAGCCGGCAATTTACCTCTTGCCGCGAGCGGTTTTCCGGTAATTCAAGGGGGTTTCGTTCGTGAAACGTTTGAAGATTCGCGTAAAGTATGAATAATTGTCAAAACCGCACAAGACGGCAACGTCAGTTACGGAAATGTTGGTTTCTTCCAGATAGCGAACGGACAGCGCAATTCTTTGGGCCGTAATATACTGCAGGATTGGACATCCCATCTCTTTTTTGAACAGCCGCATTACATATTGAGGATTCAAATGCAGGACCTCCGCCAGATCCGCAATCGCAATCGGTTCGGTCAGATGAGCTGAAATGTAGGTAATAATGCTGGCGATATACGGGTTGTTGGATGATGCGCCAGACGCGTGAAAAGGCATGGGATCATCGTTACGCTGCCGGGAAGCAGCCTGCTCTCGCCGGGCAATTCGCTGGACGATCTCTTTAAGCGTTTCCTTCAGCTGGTTGTAATCCACCGGTTTGAGAATATAATCGCAGCTTCCCAGCTGCATGGCCGACCTGAGGTAAGAGTACTCGTCGTGGCAGGTAACAAAAATACATTCCGTTTGAGGATAATATGCCTTGACCCACTCAAAAAGATCCAGTCCCGACCCTTGCGGCATTTCAATGTCGCACAAAAGCAGATCGATTTTTTCATTAAGAAAAACGCTCTGGGCCTGTGCCATGGATCGGGCGGAAAGCGGCGTTCCAAAGCCGAAGCCGTTCCAGTCAATCCGATTCGTTAAAGCATTTACGGCGTAGGCTTCATCATCCACAATTAAAACTTTCATGGCCATCCTCCTTGTTTCATTATAGCACAGACCCTGTTTTGCCGGAATCGCACAAAAATGACCTCTTTTCATAAGATCATGACATGGGATCTTGGCAACCCCGAAAAAAGGGATTATGATAAAAATCAAAAAGCTGACGGGAGCGATTCATATGCCCAGAGAATCCCATGTACCCTCACTCACATTGCGTCTGTTTTCTACTATCGTATTGGGATTTATGCTGGTCAGCGTCATAACGCTTTACATAACCAACTATTTGAAAGATTTCACGCTAAACAGCATTCTCAGGGAATACAGGCAGGTTCAGGTGATGTATGCAGATGAGATAACGCGGCAGCTTGCCCAGGCGCAGGAGAGAATCACCATTCTGGGAAGCTCCTATTTGGTGGATATGGGCACCAGCGTCGAAGCTTTGCAAGATGAGCGGCAATATGAGGCCGTCAGATGTCAGAACGAAATCAGCACCGCCATGAAAAACTGGCAGTTTCAGTATCCGGCAGTTACTGGGTATTACGTCTATGGACAGACGGCCGATGTTTTCATTTTCGGCATTCGGAGCCAAAACTATCAAAGCAGTACCTGGTTCAAAGAGCAGCTCAAAAGCACTGCGGAACCCTTTACGCAGATAAAGGGTTGGCAGTTTCTAGAAAGTCCCATGGGACAGCTTCTTCTATTTAACGTTGTCCGGCGAGATCTGTGCTATGGAGCCTGGGTACAGGTGGATGCGCTATGGACCGAGCTGGGACTCAACGAAAGCGATATGAGGACTTTTGATATTCTCCCTGCAGGAGCTGAAATGCCTGCCTGGGGACACGTTATCGACGTACCCATTGAAGACACAGGCTATATCATAAGGCAGACGCTGGCTGATCAGGCCGTGGCGCTGCCCCAGACGGTTCAGCTTTTGCAGCTGCTTGCCTATCTTACGCTTCTGATCATCCCGCTGAGCTGGCTTGCGCTGCGGCGTCTCATTTTTTCTCCTCTCAGGGAGCTGACCACCGCTATTGAGGAAATCGACAGGGGAAATACGAAATACCGCATTCCAGCAAAGGCCACCTCCTATGAATTTGACCAACTAAACCGCCAGTTCAACAGATCCATCGAGGCCGTGGCCAACGCAGAATCCAAAGCCTATGCCTCGCAGCTGGAAAGCGAGCGAATCCGCATCCGGTATTTAACCCAGCAGATGCAGCCTCATTTCGTTCTGAACACATTAAATTTAGTGTACTCCATGGAGCCGGATCAATATCCATTGATGATAAAAACGCTCTTGTGCCTGTCACGTTATTTCCGCTATGTCGCGCACATCAGTGAACCGCTGGTGCCCATGGAGGCGGAGCTGGAGCATGTGAAAAATTATTTCCAGTTGCAGCAGATTCGCTATCCGGACAATTTCACCTATGACATCCAGTGCCCGGAGGAACTGCTGGAAATGCTGATTCCACCCATTGTCATCCAGACCTTTGCGGAAAATGCGATCAAGCATTCGCTGGTTATCGGTATGGTGAACCACGTGGAAGTACGCATTGAGATGGCCAAGGAACAGCTTCATATCAGCATTCATGACACGGGAGCAGGCTATCCGGATGATGTGCTGGAAAAAATCAGGCTGTTCCAGCAGACCAGGGTGCGCCAGGAAGGACTGGGGCTGGGCATCCAGAATACCATCGAGCGCCTGGAACTGCTCTACGGACACAATGCCGGGCTTACCTTCTGCAATGCTCCCAAGGGAGGCGCGCAGGTGGATATCTTTTTGCCCAGGGCACGCAGCAAACGGGATGCAAAAAAGATGTCATGAACCGTAAATTTGTGGTCATTATTCTTCTATATCTTCAAAGTGCGCTTCACTATAATAAGGCCATCAACAATCCCAAGAAAGGATGGCAGCCATGAAAAAACTCGCGTCTTTGCTACTTGCCCTCTCCCTGATTTTTGGACTCGTTTCTTTTTCCTACGCGGAGGAACCTTATGAAGTGGTGATTGAGACCGTGACCTTTGGTGCCGAATATGCCGATATTCCGGCCATTGAGGAAGCCATCAACGCCATCACGGTTCCCGCTATCAATGTAAGCGTCAAAATCCTCAACGTGGGTATTCCGGAGCACGCGCAGAAGATCAGCATGATGATTGCCGGCGGAGAAAAAATCGACCTGGTAATGGCCGGCCTGACAATGCCCATGGTAAACATGGCGGTGGACGGCATGCTTCTCCCTCTGGATGAGCTGCTGGCCAGCCAGGGCGCTGACATCCAGGCCCTTCTGGGCGACAAGCTGGGGGCCGGCAAGGTCAATGGCACGCTTTATGCCATCCCTGCGGATGCCTATCCTGCACAGTCCGGCGGATTTATCTACAATAAACAGATGGCGGATGAGCTGGGTATCACCGTGCCGAATCCCGTAACGGTAGATCAGCTGGCGGAAATCTTTGCGGACATTCAGGCACAGAAGCCTCAGATCTACGGTACCTGCTTCGGAAACGGCGAAACCTCCAATGTGCTCTACGACTACAACCTGGAAAACTACGGCAGCGCCATGTACGCCTATGGCGTTACGCTGAACCAGTATGAGAACACCGATATCGTAAATCTCTTCGCCACTGAACAATTCCGCGAATATGCCCTGCGTCACAAGGATTGGGTGGATAAGGGTTATGTTCCCAACGACTCCATGACCAGCGGCATTCTGGCCAACGAATATATTGCCTCCGGCACCGTGTTTGGCATGACCACGAATTATTCGCCTCTGGAAGCCCCCACCCAGCAGGCCAATTACACGTTCCCCATTGGCATGGCGGAAATTACCAAACCCGTGAATTCGACCAGCGGATTGCAGGAGCGTATGTGGGGCATCCCCGTCACCTGCGAAAATCCCGAAAAAGCCATGGCCTTCCTGAACCTGATGTTTGCCAATGCGGATGTGGCCAACCTGCTCTCCAATGGTATCGAGGGGCTCAACTATCAGTTCAGTGGCGAAGGCATCGTGACCTACGCGGACGGTGTGGACCCTGCCGCCCCCGGCTATGCGCGCATCTTCAGCCGCTTCGGCGACCAGATGAAAGTATATCAGTGGGAGCCCGCTACCCCCGAAATCTATGAGGAACTGGCTGCCTTCAACGAAAATGCCATGAACTCCCTTACGCTGGGCTACTCTTTCAACAGTGAGAATGTGGCTACGGAAGTCGCTGCCGTAACGACCGTTATCACCCAGTATCTGCCCGCGCTGGAGTGCGGCATGGTGGACGATGTGGATGCAGCGATTGCCACGCTGAACGAGGAGCTGGAAAAGGCCGGGCTCTCCCGAATCATCGAAGAGAATCAGCGCCAGTTGAATGAATGGATGGCGAATCAGTAATCCCTGGGACCTGTGGGAAAGAGGGGCATCGAAAGATGTCCCTCTCTTACTAAATGGAGGAAAGAAGCATGCAAACAACGGTAAATACCGCTGCCAGGCGGAGGAAAGTGTTGCGCAGCGTCGTCAAATATTGGCCATTCTACATCATGGCCCTGCCGGGCATTGTCTATCTGATCATCAACAATTATCTGCCTCTGGCAGGCCTTCAGGTGGCTTTTAAACGTTTCAACTACGGAAAGGGAATCTGGGACAGTCCCTGGAACGGCCTGCAGAATTTTGAGTTTCTTTTTACATCCAACAACGCGTGGCGGATCATTCGCAACACATTGCTGTATAACCTTGCGTTTATTTTTGCCGGCATTGTGGTTGGTGTTACAGTGGCTATTTTTCTAAATGAGATCCGGCAGAAACGGGCCCTTAAAGTTTACCAGACCGGCATCCTGCTTCCGTATCTGATGTCCATGGTCATCGTATCTTACCTGGCTTATGTGTTTCTGAGTCCTAACACAGGTGTTGTCAACGGCCTCCTCCGCCGTCTAGGTAGCAGCGGCGTCAACTGGTACAGCGAGCCAAAATATTGGCCCTTTTTGCTGGTGTTTATTCAGCTGTGGAAGAACCTGGGCTTCAATATGATCCTGTACTATTCATCCATTATCAGCTTCAGCCAGGATTATTATGAGGCCGCCGAGCTGGATGGCGCGACGAAATGGCAGCAGATCCGCAACATCACCATTCCCCTGCTGAAACCAACCATGATTACGCTGATGATATTGCAGCTCGGTCAGGTCTTCCGATCGGATTTTGGCCTGTTTTATCAGGTGCCCATGAATCAAGGCGCGCTGTACGAAGTGACGGATACCATTGACACTTTTGTTTATCGCGCATTGCTGCAGACGCCGAACATCGGCATGTCGTCTGCGGCCGGTTTTATCCAGTCCGTGGTGGGCTTTCTGTTTATCCTTGCGGCCAACGGTGTCATCCGCAAAGTGAGTCCCGAATCATCGCTGTTTTGAAAGGAGGTAGCACGCATGAATCATCACCATGCCATGACAAGATCCGCCCATGCGGTGCTCATTCTTCTTACGCTTGCGGCCATCGTGCCGTTTGTTCTGCTGATTATCGCTTCTTTTACGGACAACAACGTAGCCATCACCGAGGGTTTCTCTTTCTTTCCTTCCAAGTGGTCCACGGATGCCTATCAATATATTGTCAACGAAAAGGATACCATGCTGCGGGCATACGGGATCACCATCGTAGTCACGCTGATCGGTACGACGCTGGGGCTGCTGATCTCGGTCATGCTGGCCTACTCGCTTGCCAACAGCGATTTGCCCGGACGCAACTTTATGACCTTCTTTGTCACCCTGACCATGCTTTTTAACGGCGGACTGGTACCCACTTACCTGATCTACACCAACGTTTTTCACATCAAGGACACGCTGGCGGCCCTGATCGTCCCCAATTTGCTGATGAATGGATTCAACGTAATCCTTATCCGCAACTATTTTGCCACAGGCGTCCCCACCGTGCTCTACGAAGCGGCAAGAATCGACGGGGCCAGTGAATTTTACATTTTCTATCGCATCGCCTTGCCTTTATCCAAGCCGATTCTTGCAACCGTGGGGCTGCTGATGGGAATTGCCTACTGGAACGATTGGCAAAACGGTCTGTATTACCTCAACGACACCTCCCTCTACAGCATTCAGAACATTCTTAACCGCATCAACGAAAACATTTCCTTCCTAGCAAGCAACAGCACCTCCGGTGTCAAGATTTCAGACCTTCCCACCAGCACCATTCGCATGGCCATTGCGGTCATTGGCATTCTGCCTATCGTCTGCATCTACCCCTTCTTCCAGGAATACTTCGTCAGAGGCATTGCCGTTGGCGCTGTGAAGGGATAAGCAGGCAGAACCTACTTAAGGAGGAACAACGATGAAAAAGCTGGCCTTTAATCCCTATCTGCCGGAGTGGGAGCATATACCCGATGGAGAACCGCGCGTATTTGGCGATCGCGTCTATATTTACGGCAGTCATGACGAGGATGGAGGAGATGAATTCTGCCTGCTGGATTATGTATGCTGGAGCGCGCCGGTGGACGACTTGGGAAACTGGCGCTATGAGGGGGTAATTTACCGCAAGGAACAGGAGCCGCTGCAGAAAGATGCGTCGATACCCGGCATTCCCGATCGGGTTGCCGCCGGCCTGCCCCATCTCCTGTTTGCTCCGGATGTCGTCCAGGGCAAGGACAGCCGATACTATTTATACTATTCCATGGATTTTTCCAACGTTATTTCCGTAGCGGTCGCCGACCGCCCGGAAGGGCCGTTTTCATTTCTGGATCATGTGAAGCGGGCCGATGGCACATTACCCCCGGATATACGCTGGTTTGATCCTGCCGTACTCTGCGACGAATGCGGCGTATACCTCTATATGGGTTCCGCTCCAGCCGTGCACTTCCCTGAAATGGGGGATGCTCCCCTGCCGGGAGGCATGGGCATACGGCTGGCGGACGATATGCACACGCTGACCGGCGAGCCCTTTTTGTGCGCCAACGGGATTGAAACCTGCAAAGGAACCTCCTATGAAACGCATCCATTCTTTGAAGCATCCAGCATACGTCACTATGGAGACTGGTACTATCATATTTATTCCAGTTTGCAGGAGCATGAGCTTTGCTATGGTATGAGCCGCTCCCCGGAAGGTCCATTTGCCTATCGGGGTGTGCTGGTGTCCAACGCCGACCTGGGCAGGGCCGGATGTGAGGAACCTCAGAATCACATTGGTAATAACCATGGCAGCATCGCAAAAATAGGAGAGAAATATTATATATTCTGGCACCGGCACACGCATGGCGGGCAGTTTTCACGACAAGGCTGCGCAGACGAGCTGAAAATGCGGGAGGATGGCACTTTTGAGCAGGCCGAAATCACCAGCTGCGGGCTAAATCAAGGGCCGTTGCCCGCCAACAATACGTATCGGGCAACCATCGCCTGTTGTCTGGTGGGGCCGGATGCTACGCAAAAGCTGCCGCTAAAGCCCCTTCCCGATGGCGAGAGCACCCTTCCTTACCACACGGGAATGAAAGACGAACAAGCCACCGACGGCTATGGCACCTGGATCGAAAACCTTCTTCCAGGGGCGGTGTTTGGATATAGATACCTGGACTTTTCGCCGCATTGCACGCAACTTACCATGCGTCTTCGGGGGAAGGGCATCCTGACCATGCGGCTGGATCATCCGGCAGGCGAAGAAGTGACGCGGATTTCAGTTGACAGTGAAGCATGGACCGACTGTAAAGCCAACTTCCCGCCGGTGAGCGGCGTACATGCGCTGTACTTTACGGTCGCAAGCGGCGTGCGCATTGCCTGCGAGTGCTTTTGCTTCTCATAATTCTTATTCTTGAGGTACATGCAGGCTGCGTGGCGTTCTCCGTTACGTTCACGCCTTTAAGTGTCACATTCTCAGCACGAAAAAACCGGTTTTAACCAAGCAACCCTATGAAGAGGTGGTTATCCCCCATGACCATAGAACAATTGCAAAAGGCGCCCTTCTATCTGGATTACCAGGATATCACATGGGTCCGGCGCACCCTGGATGCGATGACAACGGATGAAAAAATAGGCCAGCTCTTTTTCCCCATTGCTTACTCACCTCGGCCCGAGGATCTGGATCGCCTTCTGGAGGCGCATGTGGGTGGAATTCTGTTCCGTGCCGGTCCTGCAAAAGAGATCCACGAAGCTCACACGTATCTGCAGGAACACACCCGCGTGCCATTGCTGCTGGCTGCAAATCTGGAAAGCGGCGGAAACGGGCTGGTGCTGGAAGGCACGCCTTACGGCTGCAATATGCAGGTGGCTGCAACGGACGATCCCATCCGCAACGCGGAGCATCTGGGTGAGATAGCCTGTAAGGAGGCGGCGGCCGTTGGGGGCAATTTTTCCTTTGCCCCTGATGTGGATATCGACATGAATGCCCATAACCCCATTACCAACGTGCGTACCTTTGGCAGCGACTCCCAACGGGTGGAAGCCTGCGGGAGGGCCTATATCCGCGGCGCACAAAGTGCCGGATGCGCTACTGCGGCAAAGCATTTCCCCGGCGACGGTGTGGATGAGCGCGATCAGCATTTGCTGACCAGCATAAACACTCTCTCGGTACAGGACTGGGATGCGACCTTTGGAAAGGTTTATGCCGGCATAATTGAAGAGGGCACGCTGAGCATCATGGCCGGGCATATCGCCCTTCCCGCCTATGCCAGGGCGTTGGGCGCGACGGCACAGGAGGCCGCTCTGCCCGCCACGCTTTCCCCTGTGCTTATATCGCAGCTGCTTCGTGAGAAACTTGGCTTCCAGGGCCTGGTCATCTCCGATGCCACCCCCATGGTAGGCTTTTGCTCCGCCATGAAGCGTGAGGACGCGGTACCGTCCTGTATCATGGCGGGCTGCGACATGTTCCTCTTCAACAAGGATTTGCAGGAAGACATCGTATACATGAAACGGGGCCTGGAACGGGGCGTGCTCACAGAAGCCCGTCTGGAGGAAGCGGTCATTCGGATTCTGGGATTGAAAGCGGCGCTTGGCCTGCACGAAAAGCAGGAAAGACATGCACTGATTCCGTCCGGTGAGGCGCAGCGGGTCATAGGCTGCCCGGTACATATGCGGCTGGCTCGCGACTGCGCAGATGCATCGGTAACGCTGGTCAAGGATACGGACAGCCTTCTTCCGCTGCACCCGCAGAGGCACAATCGCCTTCTGCTGGAGGTTCTCGGGGACTTTCCCAGCAACGCGCGCGTGGAAAAGACGATCACACAGCTGCTGTCCGAGCAGGGATTCCACGTGATTCCCTATGTGCGTGAGGGCATTGCTCAGGATGGTTCTTTAATGGTGGATACGGTGGAACAGTTCAAGGCGAAGTATGATGCCGTACTGTACGTTGGTAACATCGAAAACGTCAGCAATCGCACCACAAACCGCATTAACTGGTACACCTTCTTTGGCCTGGGAAACAATATCCCCTGGTTTGTGCACGAGGTGCCCACAGTGTTCCTCAGTTTGGGCAATCCCTATCATTTATTGGACGTACCCATGATTGGAACCTATATCAACGCTTATAGCAACAGTGATATCGTTATTGAGGCTGCTGTAAAAAAGCTGCTGGGACAGGCCCCGTTCCGTGGGCACAGCCCCAGTGACCCCGAAGGATTTTTGCATACCATGCACTGAAAACACAGTCCATAGCTGGATTCCCGAAAGGTCAGGATCGTGCAATCAAATGGTCATGATTTAACTATTTCCCTTCAAAAAGGACGATTAGAATATAAATATGTCAAGTGCCAAAGCACTTTAGAAAAAAAGGAGGTCCTTTCATGTTGCGTTCTCTTCGAAAAGTGGCGTCCGGTTTTTTGGCAGGCCTGATGCTTCTCAGTGCATCCGCTATGGCCGAAAACGTTCCCAACGACGTCTCGCTGCAGCAAATTGCAGCTGAGGCAGGGGCAGACAACTATTACCAGGAAGCGATTGAAACAGAAATCTACAATTATAAGCTTGTTCGCAATCTGCCCACAACCTTTACGCAGGACACATGGGAAACCTATTGCTCGCTGGCCAATGGGCTGATGGACCTGGACGCGGAGAATTTGGCGGATGTACAGAAGAAAATGGTGGACGACGCCGTCGCAGCGCGTGAAGCGCTGGTACAGTCGCAGCCGCTGGAGGAGTCCATCTGGTATATTTGGGGCGAGGATATCGCAACCATTGAGGAAGACCCCTCTTCTCTGGAATTTACCGTGGACTCTTACGACAACGCGGACTTTGTACCTTTCCTGACGCCCTATCTGCTGGATAATCAGGAGGAAGCCAAGGGCAATCTGATCATCATCGCAGGCGGCGGCTACTCCGAGCGCAACAACTCAGGCGAAGGTTGGCCGATCGCCCAGCGCTTTGGCGAGCTGGGATTCAACTGCTATGTGCTCCAGCGCCGTGTGGCGCCCTACGCTCCTGAAGACGCATGGATGGACTTGCAGCGTGCGATTCGTTTCATTCGCTATAATGCACAATCTTATGGGCTGGGTGGTATGAATTGTCTGGCCGCCGTAGGATTTTCTGGTGGTGCAAGAACGCTTTGTGGCCAAATCTATCAATTGTATGGCGACATTCAGCCAACAATCTATGATTCCAACTACCAGACTGATGCTGTAGACAAAGAAAAAGCCGATCTGGATGTAGCACTTATCATGTATGGGGCAGCGCCTAATGGAGCTCTCAATGCTGAAATCTCTGGAGCAGAAGATTTTGTTTGCATGAATCCTAATCCTCCGGCACTATTTTTTGGAGTTGGGGAAAATGATGCCAGAGTAGGTCATCACAATCATTATATGGCGGATGCCTTCCGAGGTATAACAGCCGTGGAAGAGCATACGTTTGCTAATGTCGGCCACGGATTTGGAATTGGTTCTGATGATAATAATTCCGTTTTCTGGACTGACATAGCCGCCCATTTCATGCTAATGATTACCGGGGGAATAGAAGATCAGACGGTTACTCCGGATGTAGAGGTGCCGAAGCAGTATACCAAAATGCAGGAATTCGATTATACCATGCCCTTTGGCGACGTACATATCACCTGCGCCATGAATGAAGCGGAGGACGCATTCTACCTTTACTTCACGGCCTTTGATGATCTGCAGATTCTGGAAGGCGTCATTGAAGAGGGAGAGCCCATCGTCACGTTTGACCGTTCTGGTTTCATGGCGGGAGATGCCCAGAACTTCCTGAATCAGATCAATCCGGACGCCTGGGTCCAGCGGTAACATTCCGCATCAAAGCAGCACAGAAAACCAAAAGGGGGAGGCGGCGCTATGCCTCCCCCTCCTTTTTGATACAAATATCTTGAATTTGGATAAATGTCATTATCCTGATTTTTCTGGTCTCTATTCTGCTATTTTTCCTGAATTCCGGTCACTACAATATAAGTCATAAAGAAGTTGTCCTGTCAGGTGAGCGCTGCGAAAGGAGGGAATCTTGCAAAACAAGCCGGCAGGCAATCAAAAAAGGACAGGAGGATAAATCATGAAAAAGTTTGTCATGCTCGTTTTGGCGCTGGTTCTCTGTATGAACATGGTGGCGTTTTCTGCGGTGGCTGAGACAGCCTATAACGACCTGCCTTTCAAGACAGTGGATCTGGAAGAGTCAGACCCCGACTACTATGCACAATTGCTGGAAGCGGAAATCTATAACTATAAAATGGTTCGCAATTATCCCACGCTTTTTGAAGAGGAAGCCTGGGATCTGGCGCAGACCTCCGGCAATCTGCTGCTGACCATGGACCCTGCCAACCTCACCGACGAGGAGAAAGCGACGATCGCGGCAGCGCGCGACGCTGTGGCGGCCCTGGCTAAGGCGCAGCTGAAGCCCTTTGAGGGCATCGACGGCGAGGTGCTGTATATCTGGGGCGACGATATGCCCGTGACCACGGAGAATGTCGAGGCCGGTTTTACCGTGGATTCCTATGATAATGCCGACTTTCGTCCCTTCCTGGTGCCCTATCTGGTGAGCGACCAGAGTCAGGCCAAGGGCACGCTGATCGTTCTCTCCGGCGGCGGCAACACCACCCGAAGCAACCCCAACGAAGCCTATCGCGTTGCTCCTGCTTTCCTGGATCTGGGCTACAACTGTTTTGTGCTGCAACGGCGCGTGGAGCCCTACAACAATGAAGACATCGTGATGGACCTGCAGCGCTCTGTGCGCTACATCAAGTATCACGCTCCCGAATGGGGAATCGACCTTGAGAACACGCTGTTGGGTGCGACGGGCTTCTCCGGCGGTGCCGGAAACCTTTGCACCCTGATGGAGAAATTCTACGGCGACATTACCCCTGACCAGTTCGACACCGACTATGTCTGTGACGAAATTGACGCCGTAAACAGCGATCTGGATATCGCTATCCCGATCTACAGCGGCCGTCCTCTTGAGACCGACAACCCCAACATCCCCCACATCTTCACCGCGGTTGGCGCAGACGATAACATCGGCGGGATGAACGGCTACGATAAGTGCATCGACATGTTCCTGCAGATGCGCGAGATTCCCAACGTAAACCCCGAACTGCACATCTACGCGCAGAACGGTCATGGCTTCGGCGCGGGTAACGCCGGCACCAGTTCCATGTCCTGGATTCCCACTGCGGATCTCTACATGCAGAAGGTCATGGGCCTTGCCGAAGTCAATTACGAGGGTGAGATTCCTGCGGAATACGTGCTGACCCAGGATATTCTGGTTGACTGGTTCCCCACTGGAGAAACCACCGTAAACGTGTATACCAACGCGGACCATAGCAAGGTGCTGTATACCTTCTTTGGCTGGGGTGAAAACATCATGGTCGAGGGGCTTCTGATCAACGACCGTGTGGCTGATGTCACCTATGACAGCGTCGGTTACTTTGAGGCTGACGCGCCTCTGATGTGGGAACTGGTTGATCCCAACGCCTGGGTTCCGGTGGCGTAATTCTCACATACTCCCTTATGGGATCGCGGCAGCCCGTCTGCTGCGATCCCATTGCTTGTTGGGGCATATTTTCTGCCGGATGCGCATTCTCCCGTCATTCCACCTGTGCGCCATGTCTGGCACACGCCAGTAGATGGCAGACTTTTATGCCGCAGACCCAACGCAAACGCGGCACCGGCCCGCGTGGAAAAAATCTGCATCGAGCGGATTATGTTTATCCATGCCCGCAAAGAAAGGAGCAAGAATCTGTGAAACAGACGCTTTTCAACCAAGGGTGGCTGACATGGCAGGAAACCGATGCCTTTTCCATGGTATGGAATATCCCCGCCGGGGCGAAATCGGTAACGCTGCCGCATGACGCCATGCTGGAACACCCTGCCCATGCCGAAAGCCCCAATGGAGGAAACACCGGATATCGGGATGGCGGTGTCTATGTCTATTGCAAACGGTTCCATGTTCCCGTGGAATGGCGGGAGAAAACCATTCTTCTCCGGTTTGAGGGCAGCTATTGCAATACCTTCGTTTATCTCAATGGCCAGCTTGCGGCAGATCACCCCAATGGGTACACCGGATTTACCGTTTCCCTGAATGGCTTTTTGCAGTATGGCCATGAAAACGAACTGCGGGTATTTGTTCGTGATGCGGCTTCAAGCAGCCGCTGGTATTCCGGCGGCGGGTTGTATCGGGATGTGTATCTGCTGACCGGACCACTTACACATATTGCACAGGATGGTGTATGGACTGTAACGGAGAGCCTCGATCAGGAATACGCCGTGCTGCGAGTTGAAACTGAAGTAGTCAACCGTTCACATCTGACGTATGATTGCACGCTGGAAACCGCGCTGATCGACCCGGAGGGACGACAGATTGCCTGCGCACAGGTTCCATTGAGTCTGGCAGCCAACGGGCGCGTAAAAGTTCCCCAGCGATTCACCGTGAGTCATCCGTCGCCATGGTCCGCTGAGATCCCGGCGCTTTATACCTGCCAAAGCCGCCTTGCGAACGCGGAGGGAGAATGCGACACGGCGGAGACGCCCTTTGGCATCCGCTCTCTTTCCGTCGATGCGCGCCGTGGGCTGCGCATCAATGGCAAGTCGGTTAAGCTGCTGGGCGGCTGCATACACCACGATCACGGTCTGCTGGGCGCTGCCGGTTACGAACAGGCGGAGGAGCGGCGGATACGCCGCCTGAAGGAGGCTGGCTTCAATGCGGTGCGCATATCCCACCACCCCGCCTCCCCTGCGCTGCTGCGGGCCTGTGACCGCACGGGGATGTACGTCATGAATGAAGCGTTTGACCTGTGGACGCGCGCCAAGACGTCGCTTGATTACAGCGCTCACTTTACGGACAGGGCGCTTTCGGACCTTGAGGCGATGGTTCGCGTGGCTCGCAGTCATCCCTGTGTGATTCTCTACTCCATCGGCAATGAGATACCCGAGTGTGCCACCAGCGCCGGTGTACGCCTGAGCGCAGAGCTGACGGCGACCATTCGAGCCATGGATGCGACCCGGCCCATTACAGCGGGGATCAATGGCATCTTTATATCTGGGGACGCGATGGACCAGATTCTAGGAGATATTCTTGCAGGAAAAGATGCCGGCCAGGAAGAGGGCAATGTGAATGTTTTCATGACCATCATGGATCAGCATCTCAACGAGATGGTTGTTCATCCCGCTGTAACGGAGCGCTTGGACAGAGCCTGTGCATTTCTGGATGTAGCCGGGTATAATTACATGGCCGCCCGCTATCGCATGGACGCGCAGCGCTGCCCCAACCGGGTGATGCTGGGCAGCGAGACGTATCCGCCTGAGTTTGCGGCAAACTGGGAAGAGATTCAAAAGCTGCCTCAGGTTGTCGGAGATTTCAACTGGGCGGCCTGGGACTACATCGGTGAAGCCGGAGTAGGAATTCCGGCCTATCATGCCGGAGAGGGAGGCTTTGGTGCAAAGTTCCCCTGCCAGCTGGCCTATGTGGGGGATTTTGATATTACCGGTTTTCGCCGTCCCGCTTCCTATTTCCGGCAGATCGCAGCAGGATTGCGGTCCGCGCCGTATATCGCGGTACAAAATCCACATCACTATGGGCAGCCGCTGATCAAGACGCCGTGGGTCATCAGTGACGCGACGCACAGCTGGACATGGCCGGGATGCGAAGGAAAGCCCGCCGTGGTAGAGGTTTACTCCGATGCCGAAACGGTTGAGCTGTTCCTGAACGGGGAGAGCCTTGGCGTTTGCCGTCCCAGAGAATGCGTTGCCCGTTTTGAAACGACCTACCGTCCGGGAATGCTACGGGCCATAGCCCGCTACGGGGAACGCATTTGCGGGGAGGACGTCGTACAGACCGCCGGGCCTGTCGCAGCGGTACGCCTGTTAACAGAATCAGATGCTCCGGCCGGGTCTCTTATCTGGATAGACGTGATGCTTATCGATTCAGAAGGGCACTGGAACGACGCGGAAGATCGGGTGCTTACCATAACCAAAAAAGGTGACGCAGAGCTTCTCGCTTTGGGCAGCGCAAATCCCAAAGCCGGAACGTATCCTTCAGGAATAACGGAAACTTACAGAGGCCGTGCCCAGATCATCCTGCGCAGGACGGATGATCCCTGCACGATCATCGTGACTGCCAGCAACGGGGAAAATGCAACGCTGACTATCTGATGTCATGACTCATTGTCTACCGGCAGCAGGTTCCCCATAGACAAAGAGCATCAAGTTCGCAGCATAGCGCCGTTGACCCTTCCACGCTCACCTGCCTTCCCGCTCCGCCTCCTTCCCCTTTACTTCCCTCGCATCCCCCTGCAAAATCAGCGCAAGGTTCTTCCGATGCACCATCAATTCCCG
>OGXT01001109.1_pt1 | contig 28135 bp, 24 predicted proteins | sample 1576361 | NCBI WGS metagenome assembly OGXT01 (sample SAMEA3541514, study PRJEB24748) | human gut metagenome | biome: human gut; feature: human-associated habitat; material: faeces | place: China | collected 2012 | reverse complement strand
GACGAACCTGTCCGACCAGCGCGTCGCTCCCCGCACGGGGAGCGTGGGTTGAAATGTAACACTGCTAATGACGAACCTGTCCGACCAGCGCGTCGCTCCCCGCACGGGGAGCGTGGGTTGAAATGTAACACTGCTAATGACGAACCTGTCCGACCAGCGCGTCGCTCCCCGCACGGGGAGCGTGGGTTGAAATACTGATTTTTATAGCACGACGTTAAAATTCGCAAACTGTCGCTCCCCGCACGGGGAGCGTGGGTTGAAATGGTCGTAATTGTGTATAGGGTTATAATCGTATTGGTCGCTCCCCGCACGGGGAGCGTGGGTTGAAATAGCCCTGTTTTGTAACTTGTATGTATACTATGTAGTCGCTCCCCGCACGGGGAGCGTGGGTTGAAATTAATATATTGGGCGGCTATGGCACCTTAGTTAAAGTCGCTCCCCGCACGGGGAGCGTGGGTTGAAATCTGAATTTTCAAACAGCAAGATAAAATCCCTTCCGTGTCGCTCCCCGCACGGGGAGCGTGGGTTGAAATGTCTGCACGACCTCGGCGTTGTTGATGGTGTAATGTCGCTCCCCGCACGGGGAGCGTGGGTTGAAATCGGCTGTGTTTTGACTAATTTGTGCAAGCTGAATAGTCGCTCCCCGCACGGGGAGCGTGGGTTGAAATGCGAAGCCTTCCGTGGTGGGGATACGCATGCTAACGTCGCTCCCCGCACGGGGAGCGTGGGTTGAAATCCCAAGCGATTTTACATCACCTGCAACCCCGGCGGGTCGCTCCCCGCACGGGGAGCGTGGGTTGAAATGTGCCGACGGCATGGGACAACGCGCGCGTCACCGGTCGCTCCCCGCACGGGGAGCGTGGGTTGAAATATGGCGCGATACGTGCAAAGGCAAGTAATGCCTGTCTTGTCGCTCCCCGCACGGGGAGCGTGGGTTGAAATATGTACCGGAGCGCCCCGCCTGGACAACCACGGAAGGTCGCTCCCCGCACGGGGAGCGTGGGTTGAAATTGATATAATCCATGCGCGCAGCGCGTATAACCGGGTCGCTCCCCGCACGGGGAGCGTGGGTTGAAATAAGTAGCAGTCCTCGGGGGTAGATGGGCATTTCGTCGCTCCCCGCACGGGGAGCGTGGGTTGAAATCTAGATTATGCCATGTCCCATTATAAAAATATATGTCGCTCCCCGCACGGGGAGCGTGGGTTGAAATGGGAAGATAGTCGCGCTATTATTCAAGAGCTTCTGTCGCTCCCCGCACGGGGAGCGTGGGTTGAAATCCCAGTGGTCGTGTCGCGGAAAACAGAATGGTATGTCGCTCCCCGCACGGGGAGCGTGGGTTGAAATCTGCTTCTGTATTTTTACTTCTGGACTTCCTCCACGTCGCTCCCCGCACGGGGAGCGTGGGTTGAAATTGACGGGTCGCCCACCTGCCAGTAGCGTATGCCAGTCGCTCCCCGCACGGGGAGCGTGGGTTGAAATTTGGGAAAGCAGTATCTTGGGCAGAAAGATGTTGGTCGCTCCCCGCACGGGGAGCGTGGGTTGAAATATGGCTGACCATGACACGTCGTGGGCCTCGCTGGGGTCGCTCCCCGCACGGGGAGCGTGGGTTGAAATCTTCCAACAGGAAACCACCAAGGAAAAGCTGGGCCGTCGCTCCCCGCACGGGGAGCGTGGGTTGAAATAGTATGATAATATTCGTATGTAATCAAAAAATGGGTCGCTCCCCGCACGGGGAGCGTGGGTTGAAATCTCGCAGCTGAACGTTTCTATCGCCTCTTGCAATAGTCGCTCCCCGCACGGGGAGCGTGGGTTGAAATACTCATAAAGGACATCCTTGGCGATGACTACGACGTCGCTCCCCGCACGGGGAGCGTGGGTTGAAATGCAGCATTGACACCGTGTATGATTCCCTCCTGCGGTCGCTCCCCGCACGGGGAGCGTGGGTTGAAATCCCTTCACTCACAACTATGATATTTTGATTTGCGTCGCTCCCCGCACGGGGAGCGTGGGTTGAAATCCCGCATGGTTGCAAATGTAGACAGGGCTGCAAGTCGCTCCCCGCACGGGGAGCGTGGGTTGAAATGTGGTGCCGAAGCTGGCGGCAAAGTACATCGAGGCGTCGCTCCCCGCACGGGGAGCGTGGGTTGAAATGGAAGCTGTGAGCGGCGTTGAGGCAGGGAAAGCGGTCGCTCCCCGCACGGGGAGCGTGGGTTGAAATCGGTTGTGGCACATGGCGCAAAGCGCCTGCCCGGTCGCTCCCCGCACGGGGAGCGTGGGTTGAAATCCCGCACCACGTCCGTAAGCACCGTGATCATGCCCGTCGCTCCCCGCACGGGGAGCGTGGGTTGAAATTGGTACATCAACAAAAATGATGAGGCGCATAAACGTCGCTCCCCGCACGGGGAGCGTGGGTTGAAATGTGGCCAGCAGGCGCGTCCGTCCTTCGGAAAAGGTCGCTCCCCGCACGGGGAGCGTGGGTTGAAATCATAATTATATGGATTATAGCGCCGTCCCGTTAGGGTCGCTCCCCGCACGGGGAGCGTGGGTTGAAATACCATTCCGTCGCCACGAATGAACCACCTTGGCACGTCGCTCCCCGCACGGGGAGCGTGGGTTGAAATTATATCTCTGCTAAACAGGAGGATGACGAGAATGGTCGCTCCCCGCACGGGGAGCGTGGGTTGAAATGTCTATAGAATACGCTAAGGCGGTCGGAGGCGAAGGTCGCTCCCCGCACGGGGAGCGTGGGTTGAAATAATGGCAGGAGCGCAAAACGCACCGCGAGGAAACAGTCGCTCCCCGCACGGGGAGCGTGGGTTGAAATATCAGGGCCGTTGAACGCACTGTCAAGCTGGTCCGGTCGCTCCCCGCACGGGGAGCGTGGGTTGAAATACTGACTGTGGTCTCGCGGTATCCGTCCTGAGAGATGAGCTGGTGCAGGTACGGACGAAGAAAAGAGAGCTTTTGGCACAGATGGATCGGGCGAATGGGTCAGGATCGTGCGACCGTGCTATATTATAAGGAGAGCGCGGAAAAAAGCCCTATGATTTGGAACTGATGCTGCGTCTGTATATGTTGCAAAATCTGTATAGCCTATCAAATGAAGGAACAGTAGCAGAGGCAGTAGACAGCCGGGCAGCATCGGAATTTTGCGGAGTGGATTCCAGCAATCATGTGCCCGACGGGGATACACTGAGACGATTCCGAAATTTGCTGATCCGGCATGTCCTGCAGGAAAAGTTATTTGGCCAAGTGATGAAGCTGCTGCGAGAGCGTGGACTGCTGCTGAAAAAGGGAACCATCATGGATTCCACGCTGATTTCTGCTCCATCTTCTACCAAGAATCGGGAACAGAAGCGAGATCCAGAGGCGCATTCGGTGAAAAAAGGAAATAAATGGTGCTTTGGCTATAAGGTCCATACCGGTGCGGATAAGGACAGCGGCCTGGTCCATACGGTTCGAGGCAGCAGTGCCAACGTACAAGATGTGACTATGGTGCTGGAACTCCTAATCGGCGCAGAAGAGATAGTATATGGTTACAGTGGGTATCTGGGTGCCGATAAACGGGAAGATGCCATTGTCCGCAATCATCAGGGAAAAAGTATCTGCTACAAGATTAACCGCCGCCCATCCCAGAGTAAGCATGCCTCTCCACGCTACTGAGCACAGATCAAGCGCCGTGAAAAGGAAAATCATTCTTGTTCTTATCATATCACATTTGGTGCTTTGTACTCACTTTTTATTAGGCGTTGCCTAGATATCCATCCATATAACAGCGCTTCTATTTATCCCGCCGTGAGACAAATTGCCTCCGGAAAGCGTCAGGTGTTATTCCAATATACTTCTTGAATACCTTTGAGAAATAGGAGTAGTTTTCAAATCCCAGAGCTTCTGAAACCTGATATGCAAGATCCCCTTTTTGCAGAAGGAGCTTTGCCTTTTCCAGCTTTCGGGCAGTCACATACGTAACGAAGGACTTGCCAATTTCTCGCTTGAAAAATGTGCTCAGATAGGATTCGGAGATGCCGATGGCCTGTGCCACAGAAGCAAGCTGGATTGGCTTGTCGATGTTATCGTCAATATAGCAAAACGTCTTTTTCAAAATATCAGAATGTTCGCTTTTGTAAGGAATAAAAAACGCATTGAAGAATATGTCCGCAAACTCCAGAAACATTCGCTCTGTCATCTCCAGGCTGTTGAGCCTGATGACATTTTGATAATGGTAATTGTCTCCATTGAGATATACGGATTCGATTGATCCATGCAACTGCTGGGCAGTTGCCGAGAAAATCCCCAGGATATCCATAAACATGCGTTTGAGTACATTTTCCGCAAGCATATCGCTGGTTCGCAGCTTTCGGAAGATCGTTTGAATCGCCTGCCGCGCCGTGCCCCGGGAAAAAGAGGACAATGCTTGTCGGATCTGCTGAAGATCCTCCTGAAAGCCCGGATATCCTCCTGTATGAAATTTCTGCTTTTCCGAAACGAAGAAAATATGATCCTCCAAATCATAATATGCATAAACATATGCACAGTCGACCACCGCGAAAGCATTGCTGAGCGTTTCGAGCGAGGCTATCGACGCTTCATAAACCACGATGTGTACCGTTGCTTTGCTAAATTCTGATATCGCTTGATAAAGTTTTTGGTAGAAAGTAGTCTGCGCCGTCTTGTGCAAAAGAAGGTAAATTCCTTTCTCACCTTTTGTGATTAGAAAGCAATCCACTTTCTGCTGCTCTAGCCAGCTCGCAAACAAGTCGAACGTTTCCCAAAACGGCAATCCGCCATAGCGCGGCACGATGCATGCCAAGCATTCATAGCCCCGCAGGAAGATTTCACTTTTATTTTTGGAGGTAAAGAGAGCTTCATATGCACTGTGACCGGGTGGATTGTAGCGGATGCTTTCATCCTGTAATTCCGGCTTTTCAATTTCTTTCTTGCATCTGAGAAGAACGCTGGTCAGTGCTTCCGGCGTCAGATTGAGCTTGCGCAGAAAGTCATATGCCCCGTAGCGCATCACGTCCTTGACCGTTGCAAATTCATCGTTGCAGCTAACGACGATTGTATAGCAGCGCAGATGGTGCTCCTGTATGTATTTTTGTATCTGAATCCCATCCATCTCCGGTATGTTGAGATCAAGCAAAATCACTTGCGGATGTTGCAGCTTGATTGTATCGATCGCTTCTTTGCCGGTTTTAGCATCCTCCAATAGCTCAAAGCCCAGAGCGTTCCAGTCAACAAGCTGGTGGAGCCCCAGCCTTGCAAGGATCTCATCCTCAACGATCAGTGTACGAATCATCGAGTGAAGCCTCCTTTCGCGGAATGCACACGATAATTTCGAAGCCGTCCTCCAAGTGCCGGTTGGGCGTGAGGCCATAGGCCTCTCCATAGAGAAGGCGCAGTCGTGAATGCACGTTGTACAACCCTATGCCGGTAAAATGACTCTTGTTGCGGTAGTCCCGGTTGATGGATTGCTCCACCTTTTCCAGATCCGCTGCGCCATTGTTAAAAAGCGTTATTCGGACGGTATCCTCATCCGCTTCCGCATTGATGATGATTTCACCCGCGTTCTTGTCGCGCATGCCATGCAGGATGGCGTTTTCAACCAGCGGCTGCAGCGTGAAAGTGGGAATTTCACAGGTGTAGAGCTCCGCCGGGATGTTCTCCGAGTACTGGAATCTGAAGCCGAAACGCATGCGCATGATCTTGACATAAGCAGCAAGCATCTGTAGCTCTTTGGCAATGCACGTCAGGTCAGAGCTGTTGTCGTATACCGACTGAAGAATCTCTCCCAGCGATACCAGCGCCTCCTCCACCATACGCGCGCCATCGCGTGCGGCCATATACTTGATGGAATTGACCGTATTGCAGATAAAATGCGGGGAAATCTGCGAGATCAGCATTTCGTAATAGGTACGTTCATGCAGACGGGTTTCCTGCCGGACCTCCTCCAGCAGTTCGACGACCCTGCCACATGCGCGGTTATAGCTTTTGATAAAATTGTCCAGCTCCTGAAAATACGAATCCTTCCCACTGAGTGGCGTTATGGATTCATGATTTGCATCGATGGCATGCGCCAGCTCGATCAGAGGATGCGAGATCTCGTTTGAAATATAGCAAAAGAACAGCAGGATCATCACGATAACGCCTATGGTGGAAATCCACAGCAGGTAGATCAGTCCGTTGCTGTCGGCGTGCAGCGCGCCCTCGGGCTCCATCAGAAGCAGAATATTGGGCGACTGCTTCATGTGCATCGCGTAGTAGTAAAATCCCGTGCTGGTCCTTCCATCCAAGGTATCGCCCTTTTCAAGCGACAGAATATCGTCGAGCTGCGCGATGTCCTCATAGCGCTTGACCGAGGTATCTCCACTGAGCGCCAGAAGCGAGCCATCTTCTCCAAGCACGTACAATTCCTTTTGCGGGTCAGAAAGAAACTGCTGAAGATAAGCGCCCCATATCCGTTCGCAGGATATCTGGCACACGAGCACGCCATAGTCCTCTCCCGCGTAGCTTCGGATGGTTCGGGCATAATGAAGGTAACGGCAGTTTGTCAGTTCGGAGGTGCCGTTGGTGGGAATCTCCAGAAAAACGTCGCCTATTTCCTCTGCATAGGTCACGTTTCTTCCATTGCGCAGCGCATCAAGGTACCACGGTTCCTGCTGATAATCATTGCGGGTATAGCCCAGATGCCCGAAGCTGATAAGCTGGTTCTGTGTAGTGAGAACAGCGATTTTTCCGTTTACTGCATTCATGATGGAGCTTTCCAGGTTTCCCAGTTCCTTTGACAAGGAATTGGTAGCAAGGTATCGCTGATACTCGTCTGATGAATCATGCAGAACCCGGAGATTATTCAAAACAGTCTGATTGATGAGAAACATGCTGGTCGCATAATTGACCACTTCAACAAACTGGTCCATTGAGCTGGCAACCTGATCCGCCTGAAAAATAGCATTTGTTTTTGCACTCTGCCGCAGCCATATGCTAAGGATGACGCTGAGGAGAATGATTACCAAGCACAATGGCAAAATCACCAACAAACTGATGGAGCGGATCAGGCTGGCTCTGATCGTAGGCTTTATTTTTCGGCGCTTGTTATAAAACATTGGGATTTAGCCACCCTTCCGGCTAAAAGCAATCAATATTGTTTTTTTCTTGGCATGCAGTATTATAGCACACTCATTCTTTCCCAGGCAAATAGAAGCGGCTCCGTATCGCAATGTGAATACGGAGCCGGTTGGATGCCTCAAATCAGCGCAGATCGGCAAAACGAGGAATTTCGATTACCTTGCCGCCCTGCATGGCGGACTCATGCGCGCAGATGCCGGTACCGGTCCAATAGGCACCCATGATGTCATCCAGCTTTGCCGGACGTTCCTCAATGATGGAACGAACAAAGTCATGGACCAGGTGCGGATGTGACCCGCCGTGTCCGCCGCCCTGCTTAAAGGACAGATGCGTGTTCTCGTTGTTGTACACGCCGCCGCGGGTAAAATGCTGGATCTCCTTGGGAAGCAGATAGGCATAATCCGGGATTTCCACACGCTCCTCCAGAATCTCACCGCCGCGATGATACGTCGTTACTTCGCCATCCTGGAAACTCGTCATTCCCAAAGCTCCGGTGCGTGTGTAGATCACGGGGTTCTCATGAGCGAGCTGTTGCCACTCGAAGCTCATGTTCTCGCCGTAAATTCGGAAGCATTCCGAATAGCTGCGTGCCACGCCATAAAGGAAACGTTCCATTTCAATGGTCACATCGCTGTCTTCCAGCGTGATGAACGCTGATTCGAATGCGTACGGGCAGCCATATTTTGCCGCATAGCGATCATTGATCTTGCCCGATCCACGGCCATATACGCGCAGCGGCAGATGGCCGGCCAGCTGCAGGCAGGGCGCCACGGCATGCGTAGGATGCATCAGCGGCGGGAAGCCTTCCCAGTACTCCGGCCAGCCTTCCATGTCCTGATAATGAGCGCAGCTCATGTACTGCAGGCGGCCGAGCTTGCCCGTGCGGTACAGCTCTTCCATGTAGAGGTATTCCCGTTGGAAAATGGTGGTTTCCATGAACATATAGTTCTTTCCCGATGCCTTGCGGGCTGCGATCACATCTTTAAGCTCCTGAATGGACATCCCCATGGGAATGGTGCAGCCGCAATGCTTGCCAGCGTTAAGCACCTTGATGGAAAACGGAGCGTGCGTCGCCGGCGGCGTGACCAGATGAACTGCGTCGATGCCGGGATTGTCGATGATTGCGTCAAGATCGGTGGTGCAGTATTCATCGGGAATGCTGTAGCGGTCCTGCGCGATCTTAAGCAGCTTCGGATCCTTATCGCACACATACACCTTGTCCACATCCGGATGTTCCATATAAATTGGTACAAACTCCAAACCAAAGCTCAGACCTGTTATGCAAACATTGATCTTCCTGCTCATTCGAATTCTCCTCTCCGTCTTATGCTGTTGCATGAAATTCAAGGCATGCCTTCCCATGCATCTAGCCGTATTATAGGCAGGGATTGCCCGTTCGTGAAGAAAGATTCGTTTTCAATTCTCACAGATATCTCTAAAAAAAACATCGGCAAAAGCGCACTTGTAAAATTTCATGCTTTTATTTGCCATTCTGTTAAAAAGATTTGCCTGTCGAAGAACCTCTCTGTCCGGTTGCAGACGTTTATTTTCACAAACCGGCGAATTGTTCGCAGAATTTGATGATGTCCTTTTGAGCACAAATGTGCTTTAATATGCATAGCAAAAAGGTCCGCGCGGCCTGAAAACTTCAACAGAAAGGATGTTGTACATGAAAAAATGGATGTCTGCTATTCTTGTCGCAGTTCTGACGGTCTCACTTCTTGGCGGCTGCGCCGGCGCAGAAGGGCTCAGCGGTGAGCTCGTGATCTCCGTTACGCCCAGTTGGATCGATGAGACTGCCGTTGAAGGGCCCGCTTTTTTGGCAGCGATAGAGCGCTATGAGGAAATGAATCCCGGTGTGACGATTACGGCCCAGGGCGCCTCGCAGCAGGATATCAAGGAAGCGTTCCAGACTGCCGCCCTGGCCGGGGGCGGGCCCGACGTTGTCATCATGGACAACTGCGGACATGCCATCGACTTGGCAGCCATGGGACTTCTTCTTCCGCTCAACAATTTCATCAGCGATGAAGAACTTGAGGCCACCTATCAGCCCGGCCCGCTGAACTCGGGCAAGTTTGAGGGCGTATACTATTCCCTTCCCTGGTATATGGACTGCTGCGGCCTGTTTGCCAATACGGACTATCTGGAAGCGTGCGGGCTGGAAATCCCTGAAACGTGGGATGACCTCGAAAACTGCCTGAAGGTTCTCAAGGAAAATGGCTATGGCGGCATCATCACCTACAAGAGCGCCTATGCATTCTATTCCTTCTTCTATCAGAATGGCTGCCCCGTTATTGACACCACCGGCGAAACCCCCGTCGTCGTGATCGATAATGAAGCCGGCACGGAGGCTTGGAACTATATCTGCAAGCTGATTCTGGAATACGACGGCCTTGTTGAGAGCTTCAAGGAAGCGACCTCCTGGGACAAGGTATATGAGAGCCTTGCCAACGGTGAAGCGACCTTCCTGCTGGGCGGCGACTGGTGCAAGACGGGCATCAACAACCTTGAAACCGGCGTGAACTACACCATTACCGATATGGTGAGCGGCAAGCAGCAGGCCACCATTCTGGGCGGCTGGACTTGGAACATCAACGCCAATACCAAGAACCCCGAACTCGCCTATGATTTCTGCCGCTACATGTGCAGCCCCGACACCTACGATGTCCTCAAGGGCGCCGGCGGCAAGCAGTCCGCCCGTGTTGACTGGGATACGGCGACGGCTTTCAGCGAAAGCGACATGGACCTCAAGGTGTTGGCCGATCAGTTCCCCTACACCATGCCCCGTCCGGGAGTCATCAATGAAAAGACCATTGATGAGATCATCACCAACGCTATTCTGACTGTCGTATATGGCCAGTCCACGCCTGAACAGGCCCTTGCCGATCTGGCGCAGGAGCTGCGCGATAATATCGCCAGCAACTATGGAGATATTTGACCATCCTTGAGAAAAGGCCGTTCAGGCCTGAAGACGAACCCCAACAAGCGGCGGACACACAATGTGTCCGCCGCAGTAACTAAGTCCCTAGCGATGCATCACAGACTTTGATCCTTGAAGGGAAGTGAGCTGACGTGCATTTTCTGAGGCAATCCATCGACCGCTTAGATCTGCGCAAAAACTGGCCCGGTTATCTGATGATCGCCCCGGCTATCATAGCCATTCTGGCCCTGAGCCTGTATCCTTTGTTGCGCGGAATAACCCTCAGCTTTACAAATTACAATCTGGTTCGCCCAACATCAAAGATTTTCAATACATTTGCCGGATTCGATAATTACGAAAGGATTTTTACTGACGAGAAGTTCATCCTTTCGCTTAAAAACACGCTGAACTGGACGCTGATCAATCTTGTTGCCCAGCTCTTGTTCGCCATGCTTCTGGCGCTTGCCCTCAACAAATCGATGCGCGGACGCTCTTTCTTCCGCACGATGACGCTTGTCCCCTGGGCCGTTCCTCATTCCATTGCCGCCATGACGTTTACGTTCCTATTCAATGCAAATGTGGGCATTGTCAACATTCTGGCCATCAATCTTGGCCTTCTGGATAAGGGAATCTCATGGCTCGGCAATGTTGAAACCGCCTTTCCCTGCGTCGCGCTGGTGGCAATATGGAAAGGTATCCCGTTTCAAATGATTTTTATTCTCGCTGCGCTGCAGGGAATCCCCGGAGAGGTATACGAAAGCGCAGAAGTGGACGGTGCCAACCGCTGGAAGCAGTTTTGGAAGATCACTTTGCCTATTATCAAGGAGCCATTGGCCATAGCGACGATCCTCAATACCATCGGTATCGTGTCCTGCTTTAACACCATTTGGCTTATGACGGAAGGCGGCCCTCTCTACAGCACCGAAATCATCTATACCTATGCCTACCGTCAGGGATTTTTGGTACATGATCTGGGAACTGCCGCGGCTGCATCCATGGTTTTGTTTGTGGTTATGTCTGTCGTTGCGATTATTTACCTGCGTATGGTGCGCGAAAAGCAATAGGAGGATGTATATGATGAAAGCTAAGGTTGGCAGCCGGGAAAGAGCAGGCTTTTTTACATATGCATTTGCCATATTGATGGTCATGGCTGCCCTCGGCCCGTTTGTTTACGTCGTGCTCACAGCGCTGAAATCGCCGGAACAGATCTATAATGCGGAAGAGATCATTCCCAGCTACATCACCTTTTCCAACTTTACAGGTGTGCTGACCCGCTCGCTGTTTGTGCGTTATTTTCTCAACAGCGTTTACATCACACTCGTTACTATGTCCATCAGCATGGTGTTGGCTGTGCTGGCGGCCTATGGATTCACGCGCTACCGCATTTTAGGCGCTAATACGCTAAAGACCACCATTCTCATGACTCGCATGTTCCCAGGCATCCTGCTGTGTCTTCCCTTTTATATCATCATGAAGAATCTGGGGCTGATCGATTCACATCTGGGGTTGATCCTGATGTATCTATCCTTCACGCTGCCCTTTGCTATCTGGAACCTGTGCGCCTTTTTCGCCCAGATGCCCTGGGAGCTGGAAGAGGCTGCTCTGATCGACGGCTGCGCCAGATTCTCCGCCTTCTTTCGTGTGATGATTCATGTTGCAAAACCTGGTCTTTTTGTAACGGCTTTGTTCAGCTTTATGAACAACTGGGACGAGTACATGTATGCAATGATTTTTATCAACACCACAGAAAAAAAGACCATTCAGGTCGGTATGAAGGATTTCATCGGTCAATACACCACCGACTGGGGTATGCTCATGGCCGCCGTTACGCTCAGCTTGATCCCCGTATTCATTTTCTTCGCCGTTGTACAAAAACATCTGATGACGGGCCTGACGACGGGTGCGGTGAAAGGTTAACTGCACTTGTATGAACAAAGGAGATCAGCTTATCGAATGGTCAGGTAGAATAAGTTTCGCAAAAATAAAAGGAAGCATGGATAGCAGAACTCTGGTAGAATGAAGTGGCGACGCACCATTCAAAAGGAGAAAGCAAACCATGTCGAAAAAGATTGTACAGCTAAATGAGGAGGTTATCAAAGGATAGCTCAAGGAGCTGGTACAAGGTAGCGTAGAAGAAACCCTTAACGAGCTGCTGGAGGCCGAGGCAGAGAAACTCATACAAGTGGCCCGGTACGAGCGTAACGAGCAGCGTCAGGGTCACCGCAGAGGCCACTACAGCGCAACCGCACTACGACTTCTGGGGATGTCACCCTCAAGGTGCTTAAGCTCAAGGGAATCTCCTTTAAGACCGCCATCATTGAGCGGTATCGCCGCCGGGAGAGCAGCGTGGAAGAAGCGCTCATCTGTGCTTGGCAGGCGTATCTGTCCGGCGTGTGGAGGATATCACCGAGGCTCTCTGGGACAGCAAGTTCTTTCTCTCCACCATCAGTGAGTTGAACAAGAAAGCGTATGTCCACGTGGAGGATTGGCGGAACCGTCCTCTGCAAGGCGGACGCTATCCGTATGTCCATGTGGATATGATCTACATTCATCCCATATCCTACAAATTAAAGCGCGAAAAATTCTTGATACGCCCCCCGCAAGGGGCAAGTAGATTGAGAAAATCTCATGTTTTTGGGGTATTTGGAACGGCAGGCAAGAGTCGTAGAGTAAGCATTATGAGAAAATAAGGATCGCTCCGGTCATGAATTGGTACGAAGATGTGCCTTTAACGCATCAGGCAGGACCTGTCATCCAGAAGATTTGCCAATACTTAAGCGATTTGACTTCGAGACTGCTTCTGGTGCTGACTGCCCTTTTCCATCCACTTCTGCCAATGAACACCCCTGACCGAAAAGCTCCCCCAAAACCAGACACGCAATTCCACACATCCCCCTTTATCAGTTGTCATCCGATTGAAGCCGAAAGGGGGCTTGTCCGCTGGAATCCCGATTTGCTCAGGGAATAGGGAATTTTAGAAAGAAAATCTAGCAAAATCAAATAACAAAAAAGTCTGAAGATTGTGATCTTCAGACAAATTTTTGGTCGAGGTGACAGGATTTGAACCTGCGACCTTTTGGTCCCGAAAATTGACCTTATTTGACCAATGTGAGTCCGACTATCCTTCTTTATCCACGATCGACAGGATTTGTTCGGATCGGAAAGCACCGTCGGTTGGGGAATTTGCGTTGCAGACGACCAGACTCAAGGAACCAGCGATAATGGACAACCGATTCGTCATTTCGCATCGCTTCTCGTGTAGTATACCGCGCGTCCGCTGCCATGCTTGACGAGCACTCCTTCCTCAATCAGCTTTTTAATGACGTTTTCCACCGAGGACTTGGCTCCGGCATCACATACTCTTTACCTTCCGGGTTATATGTAAGGTTAAATACCAAATCAGAAAGCCATTTCTTAAAGGATGGATTATCTTGGAACTGCTTAAACAACTCCATATTGTCAGCCATGATAGAGAAAATGACTTGCTGCAGGGCACGTTCACTTTCTGTACGCGCTTCTTGTTCATCAGAATTCCTCATGGCGTTCTGATACTTCTTATCTTTTGAGACCATCTCCGGGATAGCCAGAATCTGGCGCTGCACGTTATCAGTATCATTCCAGTTGATATTTCCGAACATATCATTGAAATCCATAATGATTTTGGAAAGCAGATCCATCTCCGGCTCAACAATATGACCAATCTTGCCTGCAGGTACCGGCGCAATTTCTGCATCTGTATCCTCCAGCTTTATGGCAATAGCCTCCTGCGCTTCATTACGATAGCTGCTCAAATCAATGGTCTGAAGAATGCCTTCTGAAAAGTCATCATCACGCGGCGAGGGCAACTTTGGAATCAGCAAGTTTAAGAAAATCGACAGTTTCTCCCAAGCAACATTTCCGTAAATTCATCACATGGGAGGACGTGGCGGTTTCCTGTCAGCATTGGAGCAACCGCTCCAATGCGCCGATTGTGCTGCGCCTGTATCTGCCGGATGAACTGGGTTTCCAAAACCGTACGTTTACCTGGGAAGCTCCGCGGCATGCATTCACGCTTGCAGGCGTACTGGAAGCCAACGGCGCTTTCGAAGATTCAGACCGTTTCATCCTTGCTCCGGGAGAAAGCGTACGGTTTGTGCTTGCGGCAGCGGTGGATGAAATCAGCCATGCAGGGCATGAGCAGCTGCGCCTGAGAGCGCGTAAATGGCTGAATTGCGGCAATCCGCTGGATGCGCAGGAAAGCGAGTACGCCGCCTTTTTTGACGACGTACCCGTTTTTGAATGTTCCGATCCCCTATATACCACTGCGTATTGGTATCGCTGGTATATTTTGCGCAACGCGTACGCCCAGCCGCAGACCGGATCTTTTCGTCATGGGGCTTTCTATGAAGGACGTTCGCACAAGATGGTCAAGGATGTGCTCAATCCCTACGGGCACGAGTTTTCCCAGCTGATCCCGCTGTCCACGCCCATGCACGTGACGGATGCAAGGTGGAAGGCGGACGGGGAATGGTGCAGGGAAAGCCTGCTCAGCCTTGTGGACAGCATGGATCTGGACGGCGTCTTTCGTACTATGAAAACCGATCAATTCGGTTTTCCCTATGGGCATTATTGCGAATGGGCGCTCTGGGGCTACTGGCTTGTACACAGGGACAATGCCTTCATTCGCGATGTGCTGCCCGCTTTCCAAAAGAATGTGCAGGGGACCTGGGCCCTTTTCAGCGATGGACAGGACGATTTGCAAATCGCCTATAACCACCGCAGAACCGGTAAGGAATACCAGCCTTCCTACTGGTATTTCAGAGGATATCCGGACAACGCGGGAGACGAGGATAGCTATGACTGGCTCAAGCGCGTAGATCTGTCGGTCTATTTATATCAAAACGCCCGTGGAATCGAACGGCTGTGTGCTGCGCTCGATGATCCGCCTAAGAAAGAATTTGCTGATCTTGCCGATCGGCTTGAGCAGCAAGTGCTTTTCGAAATGTGGGACGAGGGCACGGGTTTTTTCTATGACCTGCACCACAAAACCGGACAAAAGGCCATGGTGAAAAACGTGGTGGGTATTTATCCGCTTTGGGCGCAGATCACCGATCAGCGCCATCTGCGCGTAATCGATGCGATGCTGGATTCCCGCCAGTTTTCCACCGGATCGGGTCTTGCGTCGGTTTCACGGCAATGCCCGGCCTACAGGCCCCAGGGCAGCTGGAAAGGCCATTTCCTCAAGGGACGAGACGGCTGCATGTGGGCGGGGCCATCGTGGCCCTACACCACTGCCATCGCGCTGGAAGCCATTGCTTTGCAAAGCAGACGCTTTGGACACCGATATGACGAGGGCTTCACCCGGCTGCTGCGCGAGTACAGCTGGTAGCATTTCCGGCATCAGAATCTGCACGAGCCCTATCTGGTGGAGCACTACAACGCAGAAACCGGCGAAATGCTCAGCGACGAACCTGATTACAACCATTCTTTCTATATCGATCTGATCATCCGGCAAGTGGCCGGCCTTGAGCCCACGGAGGACGGCTTTGAGGTAGAGCCGCTGGAGACCGGACTGGAGTGGTTCAGACTGGAGCGGGTGATGCTGCGGGGACATCGTGTGGATATCGGCTACCGCTTGGGCGAAGGCATGAAGGTGCTGGTAGATGGAAAATGCGTGTGCTGCGATGCCGTTGTGCGCAAATACCGGCATGTGTTTGAAGACTGAGGAGGCAGTTGCGGATAAAGCGTTACCAGGTCATTATTGTGGGCAGGGGCTTATCTGCTCTGACCACTGCACTGCGGCTGGTAGAACAGGGAATCACTGATATTCTGGTCGTAGGTCCGGATTGTGGAGCAACGGCTGCGATTGCCGCCATTAACTTTGTTTTGCCCGACAATCCCCATGGCGACACACCCAAAAGATATGCGGAGGATATGCTGCGCGTGGGTATGGGAGTGTCGCAAGAAGCGCTGGTGCGTGAGATTGCCAGCAGAAGCCGGGATGGTTTTGCATTCCTGAGCCGCAACGGGGTACGCTTTGCAACCGAGGCCGACGGCAGCCTGAAATGGCGCCATCTTTCCGGACACTCCTGCCCGCGCTCATTGTGCAAGACCACCGGCCTCATCGGCGCGGAGATGGAGGCCTGCCTGATGGCCAGGCTCAAGGCCCATGGCGTAAGCTTCGTCTCCGGAGTCTGCGTACGCTTGCTCTCGGATGGGATGCGGGTGTATGGCATAACGCTCATGGAACCTGCGCGTGCCAACGAAATTCGAAACGTCTATGCCTCTGTGGTTGTGGCTGCGTGGGGAGGCGTGGGACGTTTGTTTCCGCGCAGCACCTATCCTGGTGATATTGATGGGCGCACGTTGGCCATGGCGTATCAGGCAGGTGCGGCGCTGTGTGATCTTGCCTTTGTGGAGTATGAACCAATGGTCGTGCCCATGGGCGACAGGACAGGCGAGCCCTGCCCAACGGCCATGCTGGGAGAGGGCGCTTATCTGCTGAATGCGGATCATGAGCGGTTTTTGCTCAAAGTGCGCCCGCAGGGAGAGGCAGGCGCGCCCAAATCGCTCATCATCAGCGAAATTCGCAAGCAACAGGCGCTGGGCAAGGCGTCCCCCGCAGGCGGCTGCTATGTGGATCTTCGTCCCATTCCGCGCAGGGTGCTGGAGGGTTACCCGTGGTTCCTGCGTCAGCTTAAACGGCTGGGACTCGATCCGTATGCAGGGCCGATTGAGGTTGTGCCCATGCCGCATGGCTTTTCCGGCGGCATCAAGGTCAACCAGTTCTACCAGTCCACCGTAAGCGGGCTTTACGCAGTGGGCGAAGCGGCGGGCGGCGTTCATGGCGCATGCCGCTGTGCCGGCAACGCGGCCAGTCAGGCGGTGATGTCAGGCTTGCTTTGCGCCGAGGCAATCGTTGCGCACGAAAAACTGGATTGCGGCTCTGAAAAGACCTTTCCCTGCGAGCTTCGCATGGAACAGAGCGTTTACCTGGCCTATGTGCCGCGAGTTCAAGCCCTTGCCGCCTATGCCTTTGGCCCTTGTCGCAACGAAGGAATCCTTACGGACGCGCTTGCACAGCTGGACACGCTGCTTGCGCAGCCTCCTGTGCGGCACGACGAACCAACCCAGCTGATTGCACTTGCGCTCAAGCTGATTCTCAGCGAGGCGCTAAGACGCCAGGAGAGCCGCGGCTGCCATGTGCGCGATGATTATCCTGCTGCAGACAAGGCGTTTGAGCGTTCCTTTACATGGAAGCAAGCCGACGAAACAGAACCCGCAGCAAAAGACTGAATTACGACTCCAAATCGCTTCTTTGCGTACTGGTACATGCAGCAGCGCCATGATATGATAACACCTGAAAGACAAGGGGCCTTGCAGAAGGTTCTGAAAAGCTGAAGATTTGTGAATGAACTCCATCAGAAGAAAAAGCAGGAGGACATGACATGCTGCAGCGTTTGGGAATCATTGCGGATGATTTGACGGGCGCAAACGACACGGGCGTACAGTTCGCGTGTCACGGCTATCGAACCACAGTTTATCTGGACGATATCAGCCACTATAACTACGCTGACGTGCTGGTGCTTAATACCGACAGCCGGCAGGATCCGGCGCAGCAGGCGGGGCGAAAGGCGTTTGAAGCGGCCAATGAGCTTCTCAATGCAGGTGTTGGACGCATCTATAAAAAGATCGATTCGGTCATGCGAGGCAATATCGGCGCAGAGCTGGATCAGGTGTGCGCGGCCAGCGGCTGCCAAACAGCGTTCATCTGTCCCGCATTTCCAGCGCTGGGGCGAACCGTGGTCAATGGAGAGGTGCGCATCAATGGTCAGCCCATCCACGCCTCCGTCATCACCCGCGACCATATCACACCCGTAAAGAGTGCCTCCATCTGCGATATCATTCGTCAGCAAAGTCAGCGTCAGATGATTCATCTTACCCTTGCCCAGGTGCGGGGAGCGCAGTTGCGAAACAGGCTTGCATCTTATGTAGGACAGGCCTGCTATGTGGTAATGGATGCGGAAACCGAGGAGGACATGAAGGCCATTGGCAGCATTCTTTCTGAGCTTGAGGGGGCGTTTGTACTCTGTGGCTCAGGCGGACTGGCCCGCGCACTGCTGGATGGTGAAACGAGCCATGAAAACTATCTGAGAAAAGCATGCCAGCGCATTCTGGTTACCTGCGGAACGCCCAATCCTGTTGCCCGGGAGCAGATAGCCTATTTGGGCGAGATGGGCTGGCCCACGGAGCTGATCAGCTTTGACGACCTGCTGCACAAACGGTGGGATGGAGGAAGAATCCTACGCGGGATGGATGAGACGGGCGTTGGTATCATCGGGATTCGGGACACCGTCTTTTCCGGTGATGTTTATCAGGACAGCCTCATCATCCGTGAGAATCTGGCGGAGCTGGTGGTAAAAATCTGTCACAAGCGCCTGCCTGATACGCTGATCATTAACGGCGGCGATACGGCGCTGTCCATCTGCCGCAAGCTTGGCGCGTGGGGCTTCGATTTGATCGGCGAGGTGGACACCGGCATCCCCTATGGACTGCTCCAGAACGACTGGGGTCAGAATCTGGCTGTGATTACGAAGTCTGGCAGCTTCGGCGACAAATGCACGCTGCACAAGGCGATCCTTGCGCTGCGAGACCGACAAAGAGAACCTGCATCAGCCGTTGTGGGCTGATCGAAAAAATGAAAAAGCTAAACCTGCGGGGAGGTGAAGGTCGTCAGGTTGGGCGTCAAGGACAAATACGAAAAATGATTGATTGAAAGAGAGGGCAAGAAAACGATGAAAAAGCTGTTTGCGATCCTTGTAACGATGTGCATGCTTCTGAGCATGGCAAACCTTTCTCTGGCACAAGAAACCATCCATCTGGCTTACTGGTCTCCCGAGACGGACGAAACCTCCATCGCTGTGGATAACGCCATCATCAATGCGTTTGAGGAGCTGCATCCTGGCGTGGAAATCGAACTGCAGCACGGCAGCCTGAGCGACATTCTGGCCAAAATCTCTGCTATGGCTATGGCTGGCACGGTGCCGGATATCGCCTTCTTCTCTCCCCGCTATATTGCAGCCATGGTGGAAGAAGGTCACCTGCTGGAGCTGACGGATCTGTTTAACGAGATTGGCGATATTCCTGCCAGCTATGTCACTCCCACCGGTAGCGACGCCATCTATGACATCCCCTGCGTGATGGACTCCATTTGCCTGGTATACCGCACCGATCTGTTTGAAGCCGCCGGGCTCACTCCGCCCACCACCTGGGAAGAGTGGCTCGCCTGCGCCGAGAAGCTCACGCAGGATACCAACGGCGATGGCGTGAATGACACTTTCGGCATGACCATGATGGGCGGTATCCCGGATAACTACTTCGGCTTCACGCCCTATCTGTGGGCCAACGGCGCGGACTTCTTCGATGCACAGAACAATGTGGCCATCGATTCTCCCGCTGCGATCGAGGCGCTGACCTTTGCCAAGAATCTTGCGCAGTTCTGCCCGCCCGGCATGGAGAATGTGAACTATGCCGATACGCTGGTGATGTTTGCCAACGGCCAGACCGCTATGTGCGTAGGCCCCGGCCGCGTGCTGATCAACATCAAGAACTACAAGCCCGAACTGCTGGACGTTGTGGACATCGTGCCCATTCCTGCCGGCCCCTCCGGCGACCAGCCGCTGTCCAAGGTTTCTCTCAACGACTTCGTGGTATTCAACAGCACTGAACATCCTGAGCTGTGCAAGGAATTCATCAAGTTCTACATGAGCGACGCTCAGTATCAGCTGTTCCTGACTGAATCCGCTCCCGGTCACATGCTGCCCACCCGTACCGCTTATCTGGAGGATGAGAGCTATCTGAGCAGTCCCGATATTGTTGATATCGCGGATCTGGTCAAGAAGAGCCTTGACTACTCCTTCACCTACGGCTCCGACTATGTGCTGCGCAACGACGGCGTGTACAACCCCAACCTGAGCGAAGCGTTGGCCAGCGCCGTGATGACCCAGCAGATCAACAAGATGTATCTGGGTGAAGTCACTCCTGAGGAAGCTGCCAAGGCCATCGCGGAGACCTGGAGGGACGACTTCGGCATCAACTGATTGACTGAGTAAAAATTGATTTCCGAAACATGCAAGCGGAGCGGCAACGGTTCCGCTCCGCTTGCGGCAACGGTTCCGCTCCGCATCAACCTAAACTATGGAGGCAATATGCTCAATAAGAATAATAAGATTGGGGTTCTCATGCTGCTTCCGGCGCTGATCCTGTTGGTCATTTTGATTGTATATCCCTTTGTTCGCACGGTTCATCTCAGCTTTCTGTCTCAGAAGATTTACCAGTCATCGGGCAAATGGGTAGGGTTTGCCAACTATACCCGCATGCTTGGGTCTGCTGATTTTTGGGAATCCTTCGGGCTCAGCATTGTCTGGACGGTTGCAAACGTGGTCGGACAGACGGTTTTTGGCATTATTACCGCTCTGCTTCTCAACCGCAAATTTGTTGGCCGCACACTGGCCCGTGGCCTGTCTCTGCTGCCGTTCTTTATGCCGGCCGTAGCCATGATGCTCATGTGGCGCTGGATGCTCAACGATAGCTACGGCATCATCAATTCCGTTCTTACACAGCTCAAGTTTACCGCTCAACCCATCGGCTGGCTGAGCACCACTGCACTGGCCATGCCAACGGTCATCTTTGTGTCCATTTGGCGCTATACGCCTTTTGTCACAATGAATGTGCTTTCCAAAATGCAGACCATTCCGCAGGAACTCTATGAGGCGGCGGAGATTGACGGCGCATCCAAATGGCAGGAGTTCTGGTCCATCACGCTGCCCAGCATCATGGATGTGCTGAAGATTGTGATCGTGCTTCGCGTGATCTTCATGTTCAAGAAGGTTGATGAAATCCTGCTGCTTACTGGCGGCGGTCCTGGTACTTCCACCACCATCCTGCCGCTTTATACTTACAAAAACACCTTTGAATCCATGCAGATGGGCCGCGGCGCTGCCAGCGCCATCCTGCTGATGATCTTCATCTTTGCGCTCATGTCGATCTATTTCAAGCTGTTTGAAAAGGAGGAGACAGAATGAAGCCACGCCTTTCCTCTCGGATCATGCTGGGTCTGCTGACCATATTCATGTGCGTGATGGCGGTGCTGCCGGTGCTGTGGATGCTTTTGTCCTCCCTCAGACCGCTGAATGAATTCTTCAAGATGCCTCAGACCATCTTCCCCAATGTGTGGACGTTGGAGAACTATGCTGATTTGATTCGCAAAACAAATTTTGGCACTTGGATTCTCAACAGCGTGATCGTTTCCTTCTTCACCATTCTGATCTGCATCATTGCCGCCACGCTGGCGTCCTATTCGCTGGCGCGCTTTACCTACAAAGGCCGTAAAGCGTTTGTGATGTTTTCCATGATGAGTTACATGATGCCTTCGGTGCTGATTGTGATTCCGATGTATCTGTCCTTTGCCAAGCTGCGGCTGGTGGATAATTTGGCGGGTCTGGAGATTTCCTACGTAGCGCTTACGCTGCCCTACAGCATTTGGCTGCTGCGTGCATTTTTCAAATCGCTGCCATTCTCGTTGGAAGAATCCGCAGCCATCGACGGCGCGGGCACGCTGACCATTCTTTTGCGCATCGTGCTGCCCATGAGTCTGCCGGGATTGATCTCTACCTCTACCTACGCTTTTACCTATGTATGGAATGAGTACCTGTTTGCGGCTATTCTGCTTTCTTCCGATGCCAAAATGACCTTTCCGGTAGGTCTGAAAAGCTTTGTGTCGGATCTCTATGTGCGATGGGAATACATTATGACAGGCGGCATTCTGGTCAGTATTCCCGCGATCATCCTGTTCCTTTTCACTCAGAAGCAGCTCATCCAGGGCTTGTCCGCAGGCGCTGTCAAGGGTTAATCAAAAACATTCTAAGGAGGTCGTTTCATGTATACTCAGGAGCAAAAGCAGATGTTTCATGGTGTGGGCGCGCTGGTGCTTACTCCGTTCACCCAAGAACTGGCTGTGGATTACGATGCCATCCGCCACAACGTGAGGGAGATGAAAAAGCGCGGCATCACCAAAGAAAATGGTTTTCTTGTGGTGGGAGGCACCATGGGTGAATGCAGCGCCATGAGCCTGGAGGAACGCAAGGGTGTCATTCGCACAGTGTGCGCAGAAGCGGATGACGTGCCGGTATTGGCCGGAGTCAATGACAACTCCATCGTGAATATCATCGAACTGGCGAACGCTTCCAAGGAAGCGGGCGCAGCAGCTATGCTGCTTACGCCGCCTCACTACATCCCCTATGATGACGAGCAGATTTTTTCTTTCTACAAGTATGTAAACGACCATGTGGATATGCCGATCATGGTGTACAACAATCCCGCCGTTGCCGGAAGAGATCTGACCGTACCCTTTTTGCGCAGGATCGCCGGGCTTAAAAACGTGTTTGCCGTTAAGCAGGCCACGGGTTCTCTGATGAATTTTGTACACTGCGGAACCATCAGCAAGGAACTGCTGCTGTTCACTGCCTCCTCCTCCCATCAGCCCATGGGGCGCATTCTGGGCGCCAACGGATTTATCTCCTTTATTTCCAGCGTGAACGCGCCGCTGCAGGTGCGCTTGTGGAAGGCTGTGGAGTCCGGCAACTGGGATGAAGCTATCCGCTACCATGAGGAGGAAATGCTGCTGTATGATTTCTGGTGGTCGGGCGGTCAGAAGCAGAACGCGGGCAACATCGTGCACATGAAGCGCATGATGGATATGGTGGGCCTGCGCGGCGGCTATGTGCGTCCGCCGATGGTCAACGAGCTGTCTGAAGCGGAAATGGACGGCATGCGCGAAGTGCTAAGAAAGTGGAATCTGATATAAGGAGTTTTACCATGAACCGATGCATTGGCCTACCTCTGGGTGCGTGCAGGCTGGAGAAAGGCTTTCTGGAAAACAGACAGCGTGCTGTGATGGATCAGGCGCTTCCCTATCAGTGGTCAGTGCTCAACGATCAGGTTCCAGGCGTGGAGCACAGCGGCGCTATCCGCAATTTCCGCATCGCCGCCGGAGAGGAGACGGGCGAATATTATGGCCGTCCTTTTCAGGACAGCGATTTGTACAAATGGCTGGAAGCGGTTGCCTATGCTCTCAAGCTGCGTCCGGATGAAACGTTGCGTCGCCATGCTGATGATATGGTCGCTTTGATCGGGCGGGCGCAGCAGGAGGACGGATACCTCTATACCCCCAGCGTGATCACGAACGCTCCGCGTTATGCGAATCTGCGCGATGATCACGAGCTTTACTGCGCGGGACATTTCATCGAAGCGGCTGTAGCCTATCACGAGGCGACCGGCAGTCAGCAGGTGCTGTGCATCGCCCGGCGTTTGGCAGATCATCTCTGTGCGGTGTTTGGGCCGGATCAGAGTCAGCGCAACGGATATCCCGGCCACCCTGAGATTGAGCTGGCACTGGTAAAGCTGCATGGTCTTACACAGGAAAAGCGGTATCTCAAGCTGGCGGCTTTCTTCATCGACCGGCGCGGACAAACGCCGCATTTCTTTGACGAGGAAGCCAAAGCCCGCGGTGATCACAAGCCCTATGGCCCTTGGATGGGACGGTTTGATTATCGCTACTGTCAGGCGCACATACCGGTGCGAAAGCAGCAGGAGGCGGTAGGCCATGCCGTGCGGGCGCTGTATCTCTATATTGCCATAACGGATCTGGCCCGCGAAACCCAGGATCAGCAGCTCCTTACGCAAAGCCGCGACCTGTGGGAGGATGTGACGCAGCGCAAGATGTATATTACCGGCGCCGTGGGTTCCTCGCAGCATGGCGAGGCCTTCAGCGTGGCTTACGATTTGCCTAACGCCACAGCCTATAACGAAACATGCGCCTCCGTGGCACTGGTACTGTGGGCGCAGCGCATGTTTGAAACGACTCCTGACAGCCGCTATATCGATGTAATGGAACGCGCGCTTTACAACAATGTGTGCGCCGGCATGTCGCTGGATGGATCGAAGTACTTCTATGTCAATCCGCTGCTGATGATTCCCGAGGTGGCACAGGTTCGCTTTGATATGGCGGATACCGCAGTCGAAAGACAGGGTTGGTTCAAATCCTCATGCTGTCCCACCAATGTGGCTCGGCTCTTAACCCAGATCAACCGCTATGTCTATGCACTGGGCGAGGATCGATTGTATGTGAACCTGTACGCCGCAAGCGAGGCACAGGTGCTGGATGGACGGATGCGGATTCGTCAGCAGACAGACTATCCATGGTCAGGAGAAATTGCACTTTCGATATTCTGCCGCGAGCCCGTAGAGGCGGAAATCTGCCTGCGGATTCCAGCGTGGGCATGCTCGTTCAAAGTAGCTGTCAACGGCGAGACGCTTGAAGCCATCAGACAAAAGGATGGTTATGTTCACATTCGCCGCCGCTGGCACGGCGCACAGCTCATCCATCTTTCGCTGCCCATGGAGATTCAGGCAGTGTATGCGCCGCGACTGGTGGAGTGCGCCGGAAAGCGTGCCTATCAGCGGGGGCCGCTGGTGTACTGCGCCGAGGAAGCAGATAACGGTCCCTGCCTGCATACGTTGATCAGCCAGCCGAAGAGTGCTGAGGTTCACATGGAAGAGGATATGCTGGGCGGTATCTCGGTGATTTGCATGAAGGCGCTGCGCGAAATACCCAATGGCTTGTACGATGGCGAGGTGGAGCGAAGACCTGCGTCTCTGCGGCTGATTCCGTATTGTGTGTGGAATAATCGCGGAAGGGGCGAGATGGCCGTGTGGCTTCGCTGACGAAAAGGAAGAGGGGAGTGCATGGGAGGAAGCTTAACACTGAATTATCAGCTAAATATGCGCGTGTGTAATGGCGGACTGTTCCTTTCTGCCGGGAGGGGAATGCATCCCAACCGAATCATCACTTCCTACGAGTTGATCTTTGTACGAAGCGGTTCGCTGGATATTGCAGAGGAGGATCGTCAGTATCGGCTTGGCGAAGGAGATTATTTGATCCTGTATCCAAGGCGCAGACATTGGGGCTTGAGCGAGTATTCCGACAATCTCAGCTTTTACTGGTTCCATTTTTATCTGGAAACGGCAGAAGAAAGCCTGAATGATTTGTGGCTTCCTCAATACGGCAAGGCCGTCCGACCAGAAACCGTATCAGAACTGTTCAATTATTTCATTGAGGATCAGGAATCCGGCTTCAGCTATGATCCGTTCAAGCAGATGCTGGCACTGTTGATTTTCAGCGAACTCACACGCCCCAGCGCTGATAAGGAACGCGTAGGACAGGCCATTGTGTGGGCTTCGCAGGCGCATACCTATATTCGCATGCATTTTGCTGAACAGATCAATCGCGCCCTGATTGCCGATGCGATCGGTTGCAGCCCGGATTATCTGGGACGGGTATATCTGAAGGTGTACCGCAAGCATATCACCGACAGCATTCATGATTTCCGCATCAAACGCGCGGCGCAAATGATTGCTGAAGAAAATGAAACGCTGGCTGCAATCGCGGAAAAATGCGGCTATCCGGATCTTCGTTCCTTCCGGCAGCAGTTCAAGCTGCGCAAGGGAATGACACCGAAACACTACCGAGAAAAATATTTTATGGCGCAAATGGAAAGCCAGTATCACAAATGAGGTGAGGGAAATGGAACATCGCCGTTTGGGCAAAAGCGGGCTGAAGGTAAGCGCGCTGGGCCTGGGCACCATGACGTTTGGCCGGCAAACCGACGAGAAAACCGCTTTTTCCATCATGGATGAGGCGTGGGACGCCGGTGTTCGTCTTCTGGACTGCGCCGATATCTACCCGCTTGGCGGCGGCGTTGAAATGGCGGGTGAAACAGAGCGCATCGTTGGCAAATGGCTGAAAGCCAAACCGCGCGAGCAAATAGTGGTGACCTCAAAATGCTTTGCGCAGGTGGGCGTCGGTGCAAACGACGGCGGCTTATCCAGACAGCATATCCTGCATGCAGCAGAACAAAGCCTGCGTCGGCTTGATACCGATCATATTGATCTGTATATGGCGCATTCTTTTTCACAGGATGTGGAGATGGAGGAGACGCTGCGTGCGTTTGAGATTCTGATCCAAACAGGCAAAATCCGCTACGTTGGAGTTTCCAACTGGGATGCCTGGCAGATTCAAAAGGCGCTGGGCATTCAGCAGCTGCATCATTTCTGTCCGCTTGTAAGCGATCAGCTGCGTTATAACCTGCTTTACCGCCTGCCGGAGGAGGATACGCTGTTTTCCTTTTGCCAGCAGGAAGGTATTGGCCTGATGGCATACAATCCATTGGCTGGCGGTATGCTCACCGGGCGATATCGTTTTGATGAGCAGCCTTCGGGCAGCCAACGCTTCAACGAGGCGGTAGGCGGCAAATTGTATCAGATTCGGTATTGGAATGAAGCGCTCTTTGCAGCAGTGGAAAGGTACATGGAGATTTGCCGGAACCATGCGCTTGATCCGGTTATGGCAGCGGTGCGTTTTGTGCTGGACAGGCCGCAGGTGAGCACGGTTCTGCTGGGCGCCAGCAAGCCTGGGCAGCTTACCTCTGCACTGGCCGCACAGGAACATGCGCTGAGCAGAGAGGCGGCCTGTGAACTGGACGCTCTGTGGTATACCATTCCACGACGGCCAGACGAGCAGCGCCACTAACATGGAAGGGAGTAACGTGCCATTCCACGGCATCCCTAATCGTGTAGCATTTGTCATTGGAGAGGGACTCTAATCACTACTACTTTATAATTATGAGGAGAAAAACGATGAAACCCATTCTGGCAATGACGATGGGGGATCCCGCCGGAATCGGTGCGGAATGCTGTGTTCGTGCGGCGGCGCATCGGGAGCTGTATGATTGGTGCAGACCGCTGGTGGTTGGCGACTTGGGCGTGCTTATGCAGACCGTGCAGGGCGTCGGGGCGGCGATCGAAGTAAGGCCCGTTGCTTCTCCCGAAGAAATACCGGATGAACCTGGTGTGCTGCCTGTGATTTGTGAGACCCAGCTTGAGACGGGGACTTGGCAGTATGGCGTCGCGTCTGCAGCCTGCGGCGAGGCGAGCTATCAATATATTTGCAAAAGCATTGAGCTGGCTCTGGAGGGCCGGGTGGATGCCGTGGTGACTGCACCGATCAGCAAGGAAGCGCTTCACATGGCAGGGCGTATGTATGCAGGACACACCGAAATCTTTGGTGAAAAGACACAGACCCGTGATTTTGCCATGGTGCTGCATACCGACAAGCTCAATGTGATCCATGTCACCACGCATGTGTCCATGCGGCAGGCCTGTGATTTGATCAGCCGGGATCGAGTGCTTCGAGTAATTCGAATGGCAAACCGTGCCGTTCAGGAGATGGGGGTCGAAAAACCGCGTATAGCCGTAGCAGGTCTGAACGCCCATGCATCAGAAAACGGCCTGTTCGGCGCCGAGGAGACAGAATCCATCATTCCGGCTGTGGAGGCTGCTCGTGCAGAGGCAATCTGCGTGGAGGGGCCGTTGCCGCCGGACACGGTGTTCGTCAAGGCCTTGGGTGGACTGTATGATATCGTGGTCGCCATGTATCACGATCAGGGGCATATCCCGGTTAAACTCAGCGGCTTTAAGCTGGATGCTCAAACCAATCGCTTCCTGAGCATGCAGGGAGTGAATATGACGGTGGGGCTGCCGATCATCCGTACATCGGTGGATCATGGCACGGCCTATGACCGTGCCGGCAAATGGCTTTCCAACGAACAAAGCATGATAGATGCAATGGAAATGGCTGCGCGTATTGCGCAGAACCGAAACAGAAAAAATCACTGACACACGAATGAAAAACGCTCTTTCAGCAAGTTGGGAAATCAGCGACAATACTGCTGCGCAATGACGCTGCAAGGGCCTTCAGAAAGATACGTTGGTATTGATGCTATAACCATCCATGCCACTGGAATAAAAAAGCTTAACCTGCTGCATATAAGAAAAACGCTCGAGTGTAATCACTCAAGCGTTCAGGCTGTCAAAGAAGCCACTTTGCATCGTAGCGAAGTGGCTTCTTGTAGTAGGTGAAGGTAGAAAAGCAGGAAAAGTCGCCACTTGTGGAGGGCGAGTTTCTTGAGATTCATCGCAGCAAACTTGAGCTT
>OGXT01001103.1_pt1 | contig 28217 bp, 22 predicted proteins | sample 1576361 | NCBI WGS metagenome assembly OGXT01 (sample SAMEA3541514, study PRJEB24748) | human gut metagenome | biome: human gut; feature: human-associated habitat; material: faeces | place: China | collected 2012 | reverse complement strand
ACCGTCCGCCGCGCCCGATGGCCCTAGGCGATCTGTTTTCCCGTCCGCCCAGGGGAACGCCCTTCGTGGACATGCAGCCGCCCATGGTGGCCGTGCCCGGGGATGACAAGCATGCCTGGCTCAGCTGGGATGGTACGCGCGCCGTTGTGTGCGACCTGGACGCCTACGTGCTTGCGCACCGCCGCCGGATGAAACCCTGCACCGCCTTTGACAAGCTGGGCAAGGACAGCGGAGAAAATGAATTCTTCGGCAAAACAGGCGAGGAATATGTCCATTTCAGCATGGACGTGGCCCAGGCGCTTCGCACGGTGGCGCGGCAGTTTCCACGGGACGCCGCTCTGCTGGAAGCGGCCTGGACGGCTTGCGAAGGAGACGAGGAGCTTTCAACAAAGCTGCGGTTGGTCAACCCTCTGCGCTACCTCGCCTGCGGCGAAGAAAGCCGGCGGGCCCGGCACTATCGGATTCGCGTGGGAGCCCGCGACGCGGACACCTCGCTGAGCGTCTCCGTGATTCTGGCGCTGCTGCTGTCTGACGCAGGCGTCGGCACGGTAGACTATGCGATGGTCTGGGACCAGCCGCACAGCGAGGCCGATTACCCCGGCGAGGTGCTGGCGTGGATCGACGGTATCTGCCTCTGACTGATAAGACTGTCTTTCGCTGCGGTGGGGAAGAGGCTTGTCAGACTAAAGAAGTTTACTTACCGTCTGACCAGGCAATGCCGGGGACAATGTTCCAGTCGCACAACGATACTTTTGCTTTACGGTTTTGCCGTCCGGTGTGTTAATGCCGCCGTGGCCTGCAAGAAGTTTACGGCCTTTTCCGCCAGTACATGTTTCCCCTGCGCCTGCGGCGCGGCTGGGGAAACGTCCAAGGAACCCTTGCTGCGCATGGCTTGCGAATCGACCGCACATGTCAGCAGGGCAGGCTGATCGCCGGAAGCGGGTAATCTGTGTTGTGGATCGCGCTTGTTTATACAGCAAGGTCCTTTTCTTGAAACGCCCCTATGACGAATGTCAGGGGGCGTTTCAACATGACGAAAAAATTGCCGCAGGAGAGCTTTTCCGCCGGGACAACTCCACGCGAGCATGGCGTCGCAGTCGGAATGCTGCGGTCCGCTGAACCCCTTAGAAGGGTTTTGGACAGTCTGCAAGTATGTGACGGCGCCGAAGCACAAGAAGGTGGAGAATATGAAGGAAGGCAAGTGGGAAAACGGCTTCTTCGGGCAGGACGACTCCCCGGGAACGGTCATTATCCGAATGCGCCGGACAGGGATACAAGACCTGAAAGGACGCGGTTGTCTCCAATGCGAGCCGTTCGTATTGCAGGATGGATTTCGTCAAACCTGTGGATTGCAGCGCTGCACACGGCTGGCTTCAAGCTTTGTGTAAGTGCTGTACATCCGGGGCGGATTGGGCTACAATAGCTTTATGGCCAACCGGCCCAATGGGAGGATTGAGATGAGGCAGAACGCAGAAAGACCGGTGGAGTTTTTGGACATGCGGCGTTCCAACGCTTCTGAGAATTTTCTACCCCATACGCACGAGTATTATGAGCTGAATTATCTCACCAATGGTCATACCAAAATCAAGCTCAACGGCTTGCTGCTAGCCTATGAAGCGTACGATTTTGTGCTCATCCCGGCGGGAGTAAGGCATAATCTGTATTACGCCCAGAACGAAAAGTATGATAATTGCGCCATTTGGTTTCGGGGCGACGGAGAGTTTCTCAACTCGCTCTGCCGTGAAACGCAAGCGATCAAGCTCCATGATTATGATGGCGCGCTGCATTTTCTGGGGTCAGAGATCTTTCGCCTGCATCAAAGCTACGGCGCGGGAAATTCGGAGCTGTTTGACGCCTATCTTTATGCGGCTTTGCTGCATATGCGTCGGGGAATTGTCATGGACACACTTGCGCCCGCTGATCAGGATGAAGATCCCATCGAACGCGCTGTACGCTTCATCAATGACAACATCCTGCTCAGACCTGTTACGGTAAGCGCCATTGCCGAGGAGCTTGGGCTGTCGCCCGCCTATTTTACGAGGCTGTTTCAACGGCGTATCGGTATGACTCCTGTCAAATATATCATCGAGGTGCGCGTGGCGCAGGCAAAGCGTATGCTGACGGAGGAAAACTACGCCATTAAAGAGATTGCCGCTGCTCTGCATTATGAGGATCAGCTGTATTTTTCCCGCCAGTTCACCAAGGCAACCGGCCTGCCGCCCCGGAAATATCGGGAAAAGACCCGTCGCTGAAAGGACCTTCTTGACATTATTTGTGCGGGATATGTACTTTTTTGTTCTGGGAATCCTTGCAGCACAACATGGCACGTTCGCGGCAAATGGCAGGGGAAGCTGAAAGACCCCTTGGCCTTATGAAGCATGCTTGCAGAATGGTCATCGGAGAATAGGGAGCCTCTTGCGGAAGGGCCGTTTTTCTGCTGCACACTTCTTAACCTGGAACTGTTCTGATTCCGATGAAAGATCAAAAAAATCTATATTTTTATCAAAAACATGCATTGTAACCGATTCTGACTTTTGCTAGTATCTTATCAGAGTCAAGGGACCGTAAAGGACTATGGCTGAAATCGAAAGGATGCGCAATGTTTGGAATATGGATTTTTATGCGCTGCTTTCCAGCATATGCACGCCGCGAAAGGAGGAGGACCTGACTCCAGGCAAACGTTTTTTATTTATGGCATCTGTTGGTCTCAATGCCGAAACGGCTTTGAACGATATTATTGAAGGAGGACAAACCCATGAAAAAACTGTTGGCAATGCTGCTGGCCGCGCTGATGCTTCTGGGCGCATGCGCCGCAATGGCCGAAACAACCGAGGCTGACGAACCCATTACCTTCGGCTTTACCGTAACGACGAACAACAATCCCTTCTTTGCCGAGATTGAGGCGGCGGTGCGCGAAGTGATCGAGGCCAACGGCGACGTGCTGATTACCTCCGATCCTCAGAGCGACCTGCAAACCCAGATTTCCCAGTGCGAGGACATGATCGCTCAGGGCATTGACTGCCTGCTGTTGTGCCCCATTGACTCCGCTGCGATCAAGCCCATCCTCACCCTGTGCGAGGAGCAGAACATCCCCGTGGTCAACTTCGATACCGACGTGGTGGATGTGGACATGGTAGACGCCCTGGTCGCCACCGACAACTACAGCGCCGGCGTGGCCGTAGGCGAGGATATGCTCAAGAAACTGCCCAAGGGAAGCAAAATCGCCATCATGGACATTCCCTCCAACGTGGCTTCCGATGCCCGTATCAACGGCCTGCTTGACACCCTGGGAGACCATGTGGTCGTGGTGGACCGCCTCAACGGCAAGGGCGACACGGGCGTGACTTTGCCCATCGCCGAGGACCTGATTATCGCCAATCCTGATCTTGCCGCGTTCTTTGGCATGAACGATCCCATGGCCATTGGCTGCGTGCAGGCGGTTGCCTCTCAGGGCAAGACCGGCGAAATCCTGGTATGGGGCGTTGACGGCTCGCCCGAAGCCAAGCAATGCGTTGCGGAAGGCACCATGGAGGGCACCGGCGCCCAGTCTCCCGCCACCATCGGCAAGGTGACCATCGAAACCGCCTACAAGCTGCTTGAGGGCGAAACCTTCGATGAGAAGATCTATATCGAATCGTTCATCATCAACAGCGACAACATCGACGAGTACAGCCTGGACGGCTGGCAGTAAGGCTGGCAGGCTCTGCCGTTGTCGCACGGTGACGTGCGGCAACGGCAGCTTCCTTTCACCCCAAATAACCGACGGCTTTCGGCGTTTCGAGGGCCGGTAAGGAAGAGAGGTCCCTATGGAACAATATCCGCTTCTGGCCATGCGCAACATCAGCAAATCTTTTCCGGGCGTCAAGGCGCTGGACAACCTGAATTTTGACCTGCGCAGCGGCGAGGTGCACGGGATTCTGGGCGAGAATGGCGCTGGCAAATCCACGCTGATCAAGGTCCTGGGCGGCATTTACCATCCCGAACAGGGCGAGATCCTCATCAATGGCCAAAAGGTAACCATTCAAAGCGTGATGGCCGCCAAGGCGCAGGGTATCTCGATCATCCATCAGGAGCTGATGCTGGTACCTCATATGACCGTGGCTGAAAACATCTACCTGACCCGCGAACCCAAAACGCATTCCGGCCGGATTGACAAGGCGAAAATGAACACCGACGCCCAGAGCATCCTGGACGGCCTGGGTACCCAGATTCGCGCGGATACGCTGGTGGGCAGACTCAGCATCGCCCAGCAGCAACAGGTGGAAATCGCCAAGGCGCTTTCCATGAATGCCAAAATTCTGGTCATGGACGAGCCCACCTCCTCGCTGACCGAAAGCGAGGTCGGCGTCCTGTTTCAAATCATGCGCAGGCTCAGGCAGCAGGGTGTGGGTATCATCTACATATCGCACCGCATGGCGGAGCTGTTTGAAATTACGGACCGCATTACGGTCATCCGGGACGGCCGCTTTATCGGCACGCGCGTAACCAGCGAAACCGACGCGGACTCCCTGATTGCCATGATGGTTGGCGCAAAGCTGGAAAGTTACTATACTTTTACAAAACGCACCTTCGGAGAAGTAGCCCTCGAGGTCAGGAACATCCGGCGTCAGGGGGTACTCAACGATGTGAGCTTTTCCGTCCGCGAGGGAGAAGTGCTGGGCTTTGGCGGCATCGTGGGCGCGGGTCGCTCGGAACTCATGCGCTCCATTCTGGGGCTGGACCCGATGGATGGAGGCGAGATCTACATTGGCGGCAAGCGCCTGGAAAAGCCATCACCCCGGGCGGCCCAGCGCATGGGACTGGTGCTGGTGCCCGAAAACCGCAAGTTGGAAGGGTTGGTGCTCAACAATTCGGTGGAGTTTAACGCCACCCTTGCTGTACTGGATGAATTTATATCGCCCAAAGGATTATCCAAGCACAAACGCAAGGCCATTGTGGACCATTATGTGGATGTGCTGTCCATCAAAACGTCCTCAAACGATAAGCTGGTCTGCCAGCTGTCCGGAGGCAACCAGCAAAAGGTGGTCATCGCCAAATGGCTGGCTGCCAAACCCAAGGTGCTGATTCTTGATGAGCCCACCCGCGGCATAGACGTCGGCGCGAAGGCGGATATCTACAAGATTATCGACAGCCTGGCCCAGCAGGGAATCGCCATTATCATCATTTCATCCGAGCTCAACGAAGTCATCAACATCTGCGATCATGTGGCCGTCATGTTTGCGGGCCGCATCAACAAGATTCTCGATAAAAGCGAGGCAACGCAGGAAACCATCCTGAAATACGCCACGGGGAGTGTAGACGAAAATGCGTGACCAACAGCCAAAAAACAGCTTCTACTCAAGGACGCAGAGCATCCCTGTCGTCAGGGGCGTGGCCGCGTATGCCCACCGCAATCTGGGCATCCTTTGCGGACTGATTGCGCTATGTGTTTTCTTGAGCGTTTCAACCACCACGTTCGCCACCAGCGGCAACATTCTCAACATCCTCAGGCAGATCACCACCAACGTGTGCCTCACCATCGGTATCATGATGGCCATTCTCCTGGGCGGCATTGACCTGACAGGCGGCGCAATCATTGCGCTGTCAGGCTGCGTGGCAGCCAAGTCCATCATGGACTTCGGCCAGCCGGTGGCTGTGGGTATCCTGCTGGGGCTGGGTGTTGGCCTGTTCTTCGGCCTGCTCAATGGCGTCATCATCGCTTATACGGATATGCCTCCGTTTATCGTTACACTCGCCATGCAGAACATCTGCCGTGGAGCAGCGTACCTCTATGCCGACGGAAACCCCATCCGAATCTCCAACGATGCGTTTGAAACCATTCGCATGGGGTACCTGTGGGGCATTCCGCTGCCGGTCATCTATTCGGTGATCCTGCTGTTTATTACCTTCTGGATACTTACGCAAACCAAGATAGGCCGCGAAATCTACGCGGTGGGCGGCAACCGCGAGGCAGCCCGCTTCACTGGCATCAATATCAACCGGGTGCAGATCTTCGTCTACAGCTTCAGCGGCCTTCTGGCGGCCGTGGCGGGCATTGTGCTGGCCTCCGGCATGGCTTCCGGACAGCCGGGCACGGGCGTAGGCTATGAGACCGACGCGGTAGCCGCGGCCGTGCTGGGCGGCGCCAGCATGAGTGGCGGCGTGGGAACCGCCGGCGACATGATTATCGGCATTCTGGTCATTGGCGTGCTCAACAACGGCCTGAACCTGCTGCATGTCAACTCCTTCTGGCAGTACGTGGCGCGCGGCGTGGTGATCATCCTGGCCGTGTACGTTGACCTGCTCAGAAAGCGCAAGGAATACCGCTGATGGCAGGTGAGCGGCAATGATCTATACAGTTACGTTTGCACCGGCGCTGGACTACGCGGTCTGGCTGGAGCGGATGATTCCGGGCGAAGTCAACCGTGCACAGCGCACGCGCCTGTTTGCGGGCGGTAAGGGAATCAATGTGTCCCTGGTGCTCAAGTCGCTTGGCATACCCAGCGTGTGCCTGGGCTTTACGGCTGGCTTTACGGGCGCAGAAATCGTGCGCCGTCTGAGGCAGGAGGGTCTTGGCGAGCAGATGGTGCGGCTTGAAAACGGCCTGTCCCGGATCAATGTCAAGCTCAAGGGGACGGAGGAAACCGAGATTAACGCGTCGGGACCGGCTGTGGATGAGGCGGCCATGAAAGCATTTTTGCGCCGGTTGGAGGCGTTGGGACCCGGCGACGTGCTGGTGTTGTCTGGCGGCGTGCCGCAGGGCTCGGAGGAAACGCTGTATGCGCAACTGACCCGCATGGCCGTCAAAAAGGGCGCGGAGGCGGTTGTGGATGCGACGGGCGCGCAGCTGCTCAATGTGCTGGCGGAACGGCCCATGCTCATAAAACCCAACCTGAGCGAGCTAGAGGCGGCCACCGGCACACCGGTCCGCACGCCGGCGGCGCTGGCGGAACGGGCGGAGAGCCTTCGGCAGCAGGGTGCCAAAAACGTGCTGGTGTCCCTGGGCGCCGAAGGGGCCTTGCTGGCCTGCGGCACGGGCGTTTATCGCTGCGCGGCGCCAAGGGGAACCGTGTTGAACACCACGGGCGCAGGAGACACCATGGTGGCGGCCTATCTTTACGCTGCCCGCCTGGGGCTTGAGGATGCACAGCGCCTGCGCCTGTGCGTGGCGGCCGGCAGCGCGACCGCCTTTTCCGAAACGCTAGCCGCAAAGGAGACCGTGGAGGAGATTCTCGGAAGCACACCGATGCCCGTTCGGGTATGGAAAACCGCCGGAGATAAATTCTGAAGCTGCTGTGAGGTTGTTTTATGATGAATACCAAAACGCTTCTGCCCCTGGACGAGCCTTTGAGTCAGGCGTGTGTGGACTGGCTTGGCGCCGTTTCGCTGGAATTGCGCAGGGAGGTTGTGGAGCTGATTGACCATGCGGGTTCGGGGCATATTGGAGGCTCGATGTCCAGCCTGGACATGCTGGTGATGCTCTATGCCACGGCCAACATAACGCCTGCCAATATGGAATCTCCTGACCGCGACCGCATCATCATCAGCATGGGTCATATTTCCCCTGCGGTCTATTGCGTGCTGGCGGCATTTGGATTCGTAGACCGTGAGGCGCTGTTCAGTCAGTACCGCCGTGAGGAAGGCGTGTTTGAAGGACATCCAAGCAATCTGGCTCCCGGCGTGGAGTGGTGCAACGGCTGCCTGGGGCAGGGCCTGTCGCAAGGGGTAGGCACAGCGCTTGCTCTCGGGCTGCGCAAAAGGGAAAGCGCGCACGTCTATGTGCTCATGGGCGACGGCGAGCAGAGCAAGGGACAGCTTCAGGAAGCGATCGAGCTGGCGGCCAAGTACCGCCTGTCCCATCTGACGGCCATCGTGGACAGGAACGGCCAGCAATCCAGCGGTACGACGCGGCAGGTAAACGACGTGCCGGTGGCGCGGCGCTACGAAGCGGCCGGCTGGCAGGTAATTGATGCCGACGGACACGACTTTGAATCCATTCGCCGCGCGTTGCTGGCGGCCCGTCAGGCCGACCGGCCCGTGTGCATCCTGGCCCGCACGGTCATGGGAAAAGGCATTCCCATAATCGAAAACGACTGGCGCTATCATGGCCAGCGGCTTACGCAGGCACAGGTTGCGGCGGCGATGGATCACTTTGCGCTTGAGGCGCGCAGGCTGCCCGGCGTCAAGCTGCCGCTGCGTCCCTGGCAGGGCGCTAAGCGCCGCAAGCCGTTTGAAGCTGCGCCACCGCTGAAAGGCCTTGCGGCGTTTCGTACCTACGGCAGCGACGATGTGCTGGACGGACGGAAAGCCTGCGCCAATGTACTGACGGATTTGGCCTCTGTCAATTCAGCGGGGAGCCTGTGCGTGCTGGACTGTGACCTGGCCAGCGGGCTGGGAATCGCCCGGCTGAATGAAACGCGCCCAGGGACATTGATTGAATGCGGCATTCAGGAACACAATGCCGCATCTGTGATGGGCGGACTGGCCTCGTGCGGCATCCGGGCATTTTTTATGGACTTTGGCGTGTTTGCACTGGCCGAACCCTTCAATCAATTGAGGGTGCTGGACCAGAACCATATTCCCTTCAAGGTCATCGCCAGCCATTGCGGCGTGGACGTGGGACAGGATGGAAAATCACATCAGTTTATCGACTGCATCGCCCTTGCTAACGGCCTGCTGCATACGGAGCTGATTCTGCCGGCCGACCCCAATCAGGCCGACCGCGCGCTTCGCTATCTGGCCGGCACGGACAGGCCCGGCATTCTCGCGTTGCCGCGCTCCAACCTGCCGGTGTTGATCGGGGAGGACGGGCAGGCGCTGTTTGGCGGGCAGGAGCCTTTTGAATATGGCAAAGCGGACTGGCTTTGCCGCGGCGAGGACGCGACCATGATCACCTATGGCGTCATGGCACACATGGCGATGGAAGCCAGCAGGGCGCTGCGCGGACAGGGCATCCGCTGCGGCGTACTTAATGTCAGCTGCCCCAAGGCGCTAGATGAAGAAAAACTGTTGGAGGCGGCATCCACGGGGTTTGTCCTGGTGGCGGAAGACCATAACCTTCTTTCCGGACTGGGCAGCATGGTGGGCACATTCCTTGCAGAGCGGGGTGTGCGCTGCGGGTTCCGCCGCATGGGCGTAACGCGCTATGGCATCTCCGCATCGCCAGAAAAACAGTTTGAGCTGCAGCGGCTTACGGCCGGTGATCTCGCGCGCGCCGTCCGTCAATTTTGCGCTGGAAAGGACGAGGAGCATGAGCCTGCTGGGCATTGATCTGGGAACGAGCAACTGCAAGTGCGTCGCCTTTCGGGAAAATGGCGACGTCATCGTGCAGTCATCCGTATCCTATACGCCGTACAGCAAATATCCCGACTGGATGGAAATAGACGCGGAGGTATTCTGGGACGCATTCGTCAAAACGGTACGGACCGTATCCGCCTGGCTGTCGGATGATCCGGTAACGGCCCTTGCCATCAGTTCGCAGGGCGAAACGATCATCCCTGTGGACCATAGCGGCATCCCCGTGTGTCCGACGCTGATGAACGCCGACAACCGTGCGAGGCCCCAGATTGAAGAGCTGGAACACCGGCTGGGCAGGCGCCGCATCTACGATATCACGGGCCTGCCGCTGGATACCACCTTTGGCGGCACCAAGATGATGTGGCTGAGGGAAAATCAGCCGGATGTCTACGCAAGAACGGCCAAGTTCCTTTCCTGCGAGGACTTCATTCTCATGCGGCTGGGGCTGGGCGCCTATTCGAGCAAATGCCTGTGCTGCCGTACTTTGCTTATGGACGTCAAGCGCAGGGAGTGGTCGCGCGAGATGCTGGACGCCATGGGAATTGATCCGTCCAAGCTGAGCGAGCCGGTTTCCTCGGGCCAGCTGATCGGCAAGCTGGATGCGCAGACAGCGGCCATTCTGGGACTGCATGAAGGCGTAGGCGTGGCCGCGGCCGGACATGACCAGTGCTGCAGCATTCTGGGTTCCGGCGTGACACGCGACAACACCGCCAGCGATGCCGCCGGCACCTACGAAGGCGTGTCCCTGCTGACCAATACGGCCGATACCTCTGATTTTGCCTTTGAAAGCGGTATCAACACCTACTGTCACCTGTTTGACGACCAGTTTTTGTCCCTGGCCTTTTTCCCATCGGGCTTTGCGATGAATTGGATGATGGATCTGCTCAGATACAACAATGCGCCTACGACCAAGGGTGAGCTATTTGCCCGGCTGGACGCCGAGGTGGCCACGCTGGGCGACGGCCCCACCGGGGTGTTTGTGCTGCCGCACTTTGTGGGATCGTGCAGCCCTTACTATGACCGTCGGGCCACCGGTACCATCGTGGGCCTTACCCCCAATGCAAACCCCGTGGTGCTCTACAAGGCCATTTATGAGAGCATCGCCTATGAGTTTGCCGCCATGACGCGCCTCTTGTCCCATCTGGGCGAATATGAGGCCGTGCATATCAGCGGCGGCGGCTCCAAGTCCGACTTTACCCTCAGGCTTCGCGCCTCCATATCGGGCAAAAAAATCTGCCGCGCATCTTCATCTGATTCGGTTTGCCAGGGTGCGGCCCTGCTGGCCGGCATGGCTACGGGCGTGTACCGTGACCGTGACGATGCGGTGAAAAAGGCCATTCGCCTCAGCGATTACTTCCTTCCGCAGCAGGAAGTGAAGGAGGCTTACCGGGTCTGCGAAGCGATGTATCATGAGATCTACCGGTCGCTCACTCCCGTGCGGGATCGGTGGCGCGATATTATGTGATTTGAAGGAGGAACATCATGCGGGAATATCATGTGGGCATTATCGGATACGGCTTTATGGGAAAGACGCATACGCACAGCTATAAAACCATTCCCCTGTACTACACCAATTTGCCCTTTACCATCCGGCTGGAGGGCATCTGCGACACGGTGCCCGGCGTGGCTGAGGAGGCCCGGCAGATGCAGGGCTTTGCCTATGCCACTACCGATCCCGAACGCATTATCAGCGATCCCAACATCGACATTGTGAGCATCTGCACGCCAAATGTGTTCCACAAGGATCTCGTGCTGCGGGCGCTGCGGGCGGGAAAGCATGTGTATTGCGACAAGCCGCTCACGGCCACTGCCGAGGAAAGCCGCGAAATTCTGGAGGCGCTGCCTTTGTTCCCAAAACAGACCACCCAGGTGGCGCTGCAAATGCGCTTCTATCCTGCTGTGATGCGCGCCAAGGAACTGATTCAGGAAGGAAGTATCGGCCGGGTGTTCCTGTTTCAATGCGATTACCTGCACTCCTCCGGCATCGACCCCAACAAGACGCTTAGCTGGAAGCAGAACAGGGCGTTTGGCGGCGGCGGCGTGCTGCTGGACCTGGGCGCACATGCCTATGATGTGATGTATCACCTGCTGGGTGAATATCAGAGCGTCTATACCATGACGGATATCGTCTATCCCACCCGGCCGGGCAGCGACGGCGCTCCCGTCAAGGTAGAGGCCGAGGACACCTCGCTTACCATAGCGACCCTGAAAAACGGCGCCATGGGCAAAATTCTGGTCAGCAAGGTGGCTACCGGCTCCATGGATGAGTTGCGCATCGAAATTCATGGCGAAAAGGGTGCGCTGCGCTTTAATACCATGGACCCCGGTTACCTGGAGTTTTACGATGCCACAAAGCCGGACAATCCCCTTGGCGGCGAAGCCGGTTTCACGCGCATCGACTGCCACCAGAAATATCCCGAACCGGGCGGACATTTCCCCAACCCGCGGTTCGCCATCGGCTTCCTCAGGGCGCATGCGGCCAGTATGTATCAGTTCCTGGAAAACGTGGACCGGGGGCAGCCCTCCTCGCCATCCTTTGAGGAGAGCGTCTATATTCAGCTGGTGATGGAGGCGTGCTATCAGTCGGCGGAAAAAAACGCCTGGGTCACCCTGTAAACGGGAAAGGAGACGTGCAAAATGATTGAAACCCTGGGGCTTTTGCATATTGGCATGCCGGTGGTGAGCACAAAGGACGCCATCCGCTGGTACGTGGACAATATGGGATTTGAGCTGGCCTACGAAACCGTGTACCGCGGACATGAAATTGCAGAAAACGTCGCCTTTGTGCGAAAGGACGACGTGATGTTGGAGCTATATGAGTTTCTTGGCGGTCCTCAGCGCGAAGAAGTCATTCGAGCACCCAAGCTGATTGACCATGTGGCCTATCGCGTGGCGGATGTGGAAAAGGCCTATGCCGAAGCGGTGCGTCTGGGTTTAAACATCAAAAAGGAGATTCAGGATCTGGATTTCTGGGAAAACGGCTGCCGTTATTTCATGGTTACCACAGTCAACGGCGATACCGTGGAATACATGCAGATGCTCTAAGCCGGCGCAAAAGGGGCGTGCCTGCGGTCGCGCCCCTTCGACTGTCCCAAAACCTTTTCAGAGCGCAGTTTTTTCAGAACGATATGCGCAGCAGCCTCCGAGCACAATGCATTTTTCCAGCAAAGGCATTACCGCCAAATGAAGCGTGGAGGACAATGGCTTTGGGTCCAAACGCAAAAGTGGAGTGTAGCCGCCTTGAAGTCCCAAGGCGCTTCTGCGATCCCACGGTTCCAGGCTCCCTGGTCCGAAGGATTGCTTACAGGTTTTTAAAAAAGTCAATGGTCTTTCTATAGTCCTTGGGCTCATGATTGAAAAGCCCCGAAGAACCCATTACCAGCGCGTTTGCGCCGGCAGCGACCATTTTGGGCGCCGTTTCCGTTTCGACGTGCCCATCCACCATGATGTCCACCTTCCTGCCGGCCTGGTTAAAAAGAGCGCGGACTCTTGCGATCTTGTCAATGGCGGAAGGAATCATCTGCTGGCCGGCAAAGCCTAGATCAACCGTCATTATGCAAACCAGGTCCACATAATCCATCATATAGGCGAGCGGCGCAATGTCCGTGGCGGGATTGATGGCGATTCCAGCCTTTTTGCCCAGGGAACGAATCAGTTTCAGCGTCCGAATCGGATGCGTCAGGGTTTCCAGGTGCGGGGTAATGATGGACGCGCCGGCTTCGGCAAAGGCGGATATATAGCCGTCCGGATTGTCAACTATAAGATGCACATCCATGGCGGTTGAAGAAACTTTGGCAATATCGCGCATCGTGTAGGGACTCAGCGCGTAGGTGGGTACAAGCGCATGTGGCTGCGGCTGATGGTGGCCTGTGGCTGCGTGGAATGGTGGGAGATCGAGCCGGGCGCCTCCCGCCCGGACGACATCCTCAAGCAGGTCAAGCCCACACTGCCCCCGCACCATTTCCCGCACAACTACGTGACGCTGCTCTACGAGAGCGGCGTCGAACCGTTGATCGCCATGAAGATCGTGGGCCACACCGACTGCCAGACCACCGCGAACATCTACATGCATCTTAAAGAGGAGACGCTGCGCAGGGCTTCGGTCAACATGGAGAAGGTGTTCGCGGACAGGGAGAAGGGGGGAGAGAGGGGAAAGAAGGGGAGGAGCGGGATAGGGCGAGCGGCTTTTGCCTACCTCCGGCTTGTCCGGCTTACGCCGTACTTCTTCGCATCTGCCATCAGGAACAGTAGTACGCCTTGTCCCATGGAATACGCTTTATGAGGCTCGGGCCCCTTTCCGGGTCGTTGCCGAAACGCAACGATACCGGACAGGGGTTCGGGCCTTTTTATTGCAATTCAATAGGGAGGGTAGTGCCACACCACTCGCTAAATGGCCTCTAGATAAGTCAAGCAAAAAAGATAGTATACAATGAATTTGCACTGCTGCCATAAAAATGCTGTATTTGGCATGCCGTGTGACTGTTACCCAGTAGGACAGCAAGAAGTACATAAATCTGAAGCGGCTGGAGGCTGCCATTGAGAACACTTCCATCGCTGGCTGACTTCTTGCTTTCTAGAGCTTGCAGACCAAAGTGCAAAACTGTTACGTTTACCTATTCTCATTAGATCATACCTGCTGCTTTGTGCTCTTTTTTCTGTACGGTATTGTCATATAACCACAATCGAGTCAAAGCCAAGTTAAACGGGTTTAGTTCTGTTCTATGTTGAAGCCAGTGCGAATTTGTCATGTAACTGCTCTTTAATTTTTGCAGACCGCTTCAAAAGCAAGTGCACCCAAATTCTTATCCACAAATTATTTTATTATATAGAATTGTTTGCCTCAAAGAGTCTGGGACAGGCCAGCTCGCTTGGAGGGGACATCATCCACTAAACGGAGCTTCACGATGACCGTCGTTCCGGCACCGTATTCGCTAAAAATCCTAACTCCATAGTTTGGTCCGTAATACATGCGAATTCGCTGATTTACGTTCCACAAGCCATAACCGCTATCCCCCTGCGGCAATGTTTTTCCAGCCAGCCTTAGACGAATCTTCTCAAGCTCCTCCTCGCTCATACCCATGCCGTTATCCCGTATTTCAAAAAGCAGCTCATTTTCTTCACGCTGGGCGGAAAGCAGAATGCGCCCGCCTTCCATGCGGGAACGAACGCCATGCACAATCGCATTTTCCACGATGGGTTGGAGGACAAACTTGCAGATCCGCAGCTCCGATAGAGACTCGCTCACCTGCAAATCCCAGGCCAGCTGATCGCCAAAGCGGACTTTCTGAATGCGCAGGTAATAGAGGGCATGCATGACCTCATCCCGGACAGAAACGAACTCCTGCCCTTGATGAAGGCCGAGCCGGAACAGCCTGGACAGGGAGGTGACCAGCTGAACAACCTCCTCATCATGATGCGAACGCGCAATCGCGTTGATAGAGTCCAGTGTATTATAGAGAAAGTGCGGATTGATCTGGTAGATGAGCGTTTGCAGTTCCAGTTTTCTTCTGCTTTTTTCCTTCGCACGCACCATTTCAAACAGCTCGGAAATGCGTTCGGACATATCGTTGACGATGCTGCCCAGTTCCGCCATCTCATCCCGCCCCCGGATTTCAACCTTTGCCGAAAAATCACCCACGCCATAATGCCGCATGGCTTCTTTCATCTGGGTTACGGGTTTGGTCACCTGCTGGGCGATGAACATGCACAGCGCGCAAGCCCCCGCGCAGGAAAACAGCGTAATCAGCAGCATGCTCCTGATGACACTGTTGGGCGCTTCCATCGCGGCGGAACGATTGCTCCACGTTCTCAGATACCAGGGCGGCATCAGGATTTCCACATGAATCAGATTGGCGTAGTCATCATAATAGTTATAAAAGAAACCCTGTTCCGTGATTTCAAAGCCATCAAACTGCCCCTTTAGGGAGAAGCGCTGCCCCTCATAGAGCCGGTATTGGTCAAAAAGGGCGAGAATCTGGCTGCTTTCGATGCGGATGAACAGGTATCCTATGCTGGTGTTGGGCTGATAATGCGAATCGTTAATCGTTCTACAAAGCATCATGCTGGTGGTGTCATAGCCGCTGTCCCATGAGCTTGCGCCGGCCATGCGCTCCACTGAGCTGATCCGGTCCAGAACATATGGACGAACGGATTTTGCGTCGGAGGTACCCACAATCTGATAGGATTTGCTGACAAGCCATATTTCCGTCCATCCCTCGTAGGCGTCAAGTTGCTGGTAGAGCAACGCGGCGATCTGCTGCTCGTAGCTCTGACGTTCATCGGCGCTCATGCGCAGAAATCGCTGGATTTCGTCACTTACCGTAAGTGTGGCGGAGGCTTGTTCCATCTCTTCCTTCCAGTCCCAGATCGCGCGCGCGAGGATCTGCGCGTAACGGGTCTGCATGTCCAGCTGCGTTTCCACCAGCTGGGGCTCCAATACTTCGTAGACGGAATAAATCAGCACACAGAGCATAATCAGTATAACAGCCAGAAAACCGAGAATCAGCTTGCCTTTAAGGGTAAAGCTCACCCTCGTCTTCCCGGCGCATGCGTTTTCGGTATTCACCCGGCGTCTCTCCCGTCAATTTCTTAAACTGAACACTGAAATAATATACGCTGGAATAACCGGTTTTCTCCGCAATGTCCGCAATACGGATCTCGGTATTTTCCAATAATCTTTGTGCTTGCTCCATGCGGACCTGTGTGATGTATTCAATGCAGGTTTGATGGCAAAAGCGCCTAAATACGCGCGACAGGTACGCATTGCTGATGAAAAATGAATTGGCAATACTGCTGACCGAAAGTTGGGGGTCCGCAAAGTTTTCTTCGATATAATGCTTGATGCTCTGCACAAGGACCTGGGGACGGTTTTCCTTTTCGCACCCCGCACTGCAACGCGCAGCGATTTCGATTACCATCTGTTTGCGCTGCCCGGTGTCAGGCAGGGCTGCGTAATCTCGCATTAATTCTGCATAGGGGGGTACCTCTATGCCCTTGTCCCGCAACAGATCGTGCAGCTCCAGCATCAAATGCGACTCCCAAAGCGCCTGAGCCTTTTCACTTGAATGCTGTCGCAGATGGCGATAAAATGAGTCCAGCTTGCGAGGTAGGCTCTTTCCTCCATAGACGAAAGCAATCCGCAGGTCCCGCAAAAGATGCTCCAGTTCTTCGTCCGGCTTGCGCTCACGCTCATATTCGGATTGGAGCAGAGGAGAATCCAAACGCATTGCACCATAGAGAATCAGCTTGCGGCAGGCGTCCTTGTAGGATTCTTCAAGCATGAGCAGGTCATCCACAAAGCGTCCGCAGACGACAAAAGCGGGCTGCCCGCTGGCCTGGGTCAGACGCGTTCTGAGCTGTTCAAGTTCCGCTGTTGGGCAGGCGTCGGTAACCACCAGCGCATAACGGGCGTCCGGCAGACCGGCGCTTCCGATCATGAAGGAAAGGCTGTCCAGCGCAAAACGGTGCATCTGTTCACGGTCCACCCCTGGACATCCGACCAGCACACAGGCGATCGTGCCCTGGAAATTGGACAAACCCGCCATCTCCAGCATGCTGTGCATGCTGGCAGGAAGTTCTTCCGTGGGGTCCAGCAGCTCGCGCCATACGCGTTCGGCTAGCACATGCCGGTACAGGTCCACGATTTTTTCGCTTTCCTGCATAGCGCTTTGCTGTTGTTGCCGCTGTGAAATTTCCTGCTTTACTTGCAGCACGGCATGCTCCAGTTCCTCGGAAACGATGGGCTTGAGCAGGTATTGACTCACGCCCGCCTCAATCGCGCCACGAGCCATGGCAAAATCTTCATATGCCGACAGGATAATCACTTTGGTTTGCGAATAATGCGCCCTGATTTGCTTGGACAGCTCAATGCCGTTTATCTGTTGCATTACAATGTCTGTGATAACCAGATCATAGCCGACGCGCTGAAGCATCTCCAACGCTTGGTAGGCGTTTTCCGCTATATCCAGCTGCGTACATCCCACCTTCTTCCAATCCATCAGGGCGGGAACGCTTTCCCGGATCAACGGCTCATCATCGACAAATAAAATTTTCACTTCATCCACCCGCTTCGGATACCCATTCCCTTAAAAGCTGGAAGCATGTGCCGGCATCAATCATATCCTTTGCATAAAGGCGCAGCTGTTCGTTGAGCCATTCACGTTGCGCTACAGGAAGTTCCCTGGTCCACAGCTTCTGGCTGGGCAGCGCGCTTCCGCTGCCCCAAAGCCGGCTTGTTTCCTCAAGAAGATAGGTCAGGAAACGAAATACATTTTCCTTCCGCTCGCTCACACTCTGCGCCGCGGCCGAGACATAGTACCGGTATCCCGAAAAGATGCCGCCGCTGACATATTGCCCGGTCAGCGGTATATGGGACTCATCCGTTTCCAGCCCCGAATGATAGAACGTCAGTATGCTCATGTTGCGTCCTTCGTCCCCGAAACCCTCTTGAATGCCGCCGAACAAAGGAAGCGTTTTCTTCCATGCGGACAACAGCTGCGGCATATCTTCATCATAGGAAAAATGCTGCCGTGACTGTACCAGCATTGCCAGGTAATCCGCCGCCTTGCCGAGAGCCGCAAATTCGTCTACGTCAAGTTCTGCGTTAAGCATCTCTCCGGAAGCCTGACAGGCTTCAAATGTGTCAAGGAGTCCTTCCGTCAGGTCTGTCCATTTTGCCTGGGGCAGAAAAGCGTTGTACAATGCGAGCCCTTCCATCGCTTCGGCAAGAAATATTCCATCGACTTTGTCTCCACTTTGCAATGTGTCGAGCCCTGCGGCATCCGTCAGCGCCAGCGCCTGATGCACCGGAGCAAGATCCAGCATTTTGTCGTTTCCCCTCCAGAAAGGCTCACCGGGGTGCTCTACGGTAATGAAAACATCCGCAAGGGTAGCCGTGGCGGTTTGGCGACGCAGTTCCTCAAAGTACGCCGTTTCCCGGTCGCAGAATTGCAGCTGAACACGCACGGACGCCGAAAGATTATAGTTATTTACAATCCTGCGAAGCTGCATTCCAAAATAAGAGGTCTCGGGCCAGCAGATGCGCATGGAGATATCCTCGTCCAGAATCATGTTCTGCTTGATTTCCTGAATGTCTCTTTGCGAGGAACAGCCGCAGAGCGTGCATGCCAAAAGGAAAAGGAAGGCCGCGCATACGAGCTTTTTCCAAGCGTTCCTCTGCATGACCTTCCCTCCCATGGCTCTGACTATATCAAAAAGCATGCTACTTTTCAATCGGTTGAACATTACAGTTTCTGGAATCCATCAATCCCGTGCTTTGTTCACCTCGTTTTCCCTGCGCTTTTTTAAGGCGAAATCGGCATAGACAGCCAGCACCAGAATGACGCCTTTGATCAGATACTGATAAAAAGAAGGTACCCCGCACATGTCCAGTCCGCAGTTGAGCACGGCCAGAAACAGCGTCCCCATCAGCGTACCCGTCACGCCGCCTTTTCCGCCCGACATGGCCGTGCCGCCAAGGGCGACCGCCGTGATGAAATCCAGCTCGTAGCCGGTGGCGGCGACCGTGGACGCGCTTGAGAGCCTGCCGGCGAGCACAATGCCACTTATACCCGTTAATGCGCCGCCAATCGCGTAACAGGCGATAATCACACGCTGGGTCCGGATTCCCGCCAGCGTAGCCGCTTCAAAATTCCCGCCGGTGGCATAGATATTGCGTCCGAAACGGGTATGTCTCAGCATCGCCCAGAGGGCTGCGAACAGGATGAGGTAAAGAAGAAACTGCACGGGAATGACGCCGATTTTTCCCTGTCCAAACCAACAGAAGCCGCTATCCATAAAGGTGATGGGCGAGCCGGAAACCCCCTGCACCACGCCGTCTGCGATAACATACAGCAGTCCGCGCGCTATGGACATCATGGCCAGCGTCACCACAAATGGGGCGATGCTCAGTTTGGTGATGCATACGCCATTTACCAGTCCCACGCAGGTAGATACGCACAGCGCCGCGGCGATCGCAAGCGGTACCGGAAGGCTGACGGGGTTGGCAGCGCCGATGGCCTTTCCTAGCAATCCGGCGCCCACAACGCCCGCCAATGCCATGTTGGAGCCTGCCGACAGGTCCGTACCGCCCGTCAGAATGATCAACGTCATCCCCAACGAGGCGATGCCGTACATTCCCGCATAGCTGAGAATGTTCTGAATGCTGTAAACGGATGAAAATGCGGGCTGCTTCCATGCAAAGACCGCAAATAACACAATTACAAAAATGCCCACCAGCTTTTGCTGATCCAGACGCAGGATTCGTTTGTATGACCTGCTTTTCATCACGCTCTCCTCCCCGCGCGAACGGACGCGCTTCCTATCACCCGGTACCCAAGGGCTGCGATGATCACAAGGCCTTTGATAATCAGCTTATAGTAGGTAGGCATGCCCAGAATATTCATGCCGTTCTCAATTACGCCGAAAATAAAGATGCCGATAATGGTTCCCCAAACGCTTCCCTTTCCACCTGATTGGAGGGTACCGCCCAGAACGACGCTTGCAATGACATCCATTTCATAGCTTTCTCCTGCGCTGGCAGCAGCCGCCGCCACACGCGAGGTCATCACGATGCCCGCCAGTCCGGACAGGACACCCGTGATGGTATAGACCAGCAGAATACCGTTTTTTACGGAAAGTCCGCTGAGGTGCGCGGCCTCCCGATTGCCGCCGATAGCGTACAGAGAGCGCCCAAACGTTGTATAGCGCAGCACACAAATCATTATCGCCGCCACCAGCAGGAACAGGAACGTCGGCGCCGGCAGCAGTCCCACATACCCTTTGCCGAACCAGGCAAAGGCTTCGGGAAGCACGTCAAAGTTGATGGGATAACCGCCCGTGTACAGATAGGTCAGCCCGCGCGCAAACGTCATCATGGCCAACGTTGCGATAAAGGGCTCTACTTTAAGCCGGGTGATGACCGCGCCATTGATTAGCCCAAGCAGTCCGCCGGCCGCCAGGGCGGTCAACACCGCGGCAGCAACCGGCATCTTCAGCAGCTGGCTGGTGGGATAATCACTATAGCTGCCGACGATGAGAGAGGCGGCTACCGCGCCGGAGAAGGCAAAGACAGACCCCACTGACAAATCAATGCCTCCAGTCAGCAGCACAAGCGTCATGCCGATGGACATAATGCCCTTGATGGAATTGACGCGCAGAATATCCATGAGGTTGCCGCGCGTAAGAAAATTTGGCGCTATAAGCGACATGACCACAACAAGCACCGCCAGCGCAATCAGCAGGAACAGATGCGGCCGGATACCGGCTATCAGCTTTAGCCTTCTGTCTGGCAGGGCTTTCCCGGTTGTTTCAGCATGCATATTGGTTTCCTCCTTCCGTGCCGGCCTGCCCCGTGGCATATGCCATAATCCTTTCTTCGGAGAACATGCTCCGATCAAGCTCGCCTGTAATCCGTCCCTCATGCATGACAACAATGCGGTCGCAGATACCTATCAGCTCAGGCAGCTCCGATGAAATCATCACAATCCCGATTCCTTCTGAAACCAGTTCTCCCATAAGCTCATAGATCTCTTTCTTGGCGCCCACATCAATGCCGCGGGTGGGCTCATCAATGATCAGGGCCTTGCAGTTGGCGCACAGCCATTTGCTCAGCACCACTTTTTGCTGGTTGCCGCCGGAAAGATTGCTGGTTTCCTGCAAAATGCTCGGCGTTGCGATCCGCAGCTTGTCGACAAAATGCACGGCGCTCTGATTTTCTTTTTTCAGGCATAGTTTTCCAAAGGAACGATATTTTTTCAGCGAAGCAAGGGTGATGTTGTGTCCCACATTCATCATCAGCACCAGTCCTTGCCTTTTCCTGTCCTCAGGTACCAGCCCCATGCCCGCCGTGATGGACTTACGCACGGAACTTTTTTTTAGCTGCCTGCCCTCCAGATATACCTTGCCGGACAGAATGGGGTCGGCTCCGAAAACAGCCCTTGCCAACTCGGTGCGACCGGCGCCGACCAGCCCGGCGATGCCGAGAATTTCCCCTTTTCGCAGGATAAAACTTACGCCTTTAAGCTTTTCGGCGGTAACGATCTTTTCCACACGCAAAAGCTCATCCCCGATTCGGGCGTGGACCTTGGGGTACATGTCGGACAACTCGCGCCCAACCATCATGCGGATCATGTCCCGCATATCCACCTCATCTACGCTGGCCTGTCCCACTTGCCGGCCGTCGCGCAAAAACGTGATGCGGTCGCAGATCTGCTTGATTTCCACCAGGCGGTGCGAGACGTAGATCACGGATACGCCCTGGGCCTTGAGTTCCCGGATCACAGCAAACAGGTTTTCAATCTCACGCTGTGTCAGCGGCGCAGTCGGCTCGTCCATAACGATGATACGGGCGTTTTTGGATAGCGCTTTTGCGATTTCCACCATCTGCTGCTGGGCTATCTTGAGATCACAAATCAATGTGTCAGGATCGATATCCAGACCAACGCGTCTGAGCAGCTCGCTGCTTCTGCGCCGGCAGGCTTTCCAGTCAATGGCCAGCCCGCCCCTGCGAAGAGGCTGATTTGCCAGGAAAATATTCTCTGCTACGCTCAGCTGGGGAAGGGTGCTAAATTCCTGATATATCACAGCGATTCCCAGCGCTTCCGCCTTTTGCGGGTCCAACTGGCGCACCTCATGCCCGTCAATAAAGATGCGCCCACTGTCACGGGTATAGACACCCGCCAGAATTTTTAGGAGCGTAGATTTACCAGCGCCGTTTTCGCCCAGCAGCGCGTGCACTTCTCCCTTGCGCACCTCCAGGCAAACCCCGTCCAAAGCTTTGACGCCTGGAAATTGCTTGCTGATATCCTCCATTTTCAGGATTGTTTCGCCATTCAAGCAAATACCCCCTTATTGATAGGATGTCTCCAGACCGTGACGCTTGACAATTTGCCTAAGCGTATCCATTGCGCTGTCCTCAGGCGGCGCCACAGCGTCCAGAGAATATACTTCTCCTATATTCAGATACTTGCCGCGGCCCAGGCGATGGTAGGGCAGCAGCTCAAAGATGCGCACCTGATCCATGTGCTTGACAATCCAGGCCGCTGCGTCGTCGATTTCCTGCGGCGTATCGTTTATGCCGGGGATGACCGGCATTCGTACCGCGATGCCCAGCGGATGTGACGCTGCATATTCATTGAGGCGTTGCAGGTTTGCAAGGACCAGGTCATTGTCGCTTCCCGTATAAAGCCGGTGCTTTTCACCGTTAAGCATTTTGAGATCGGCAAAGAGAAAATCCACATAAGGCAAGGACGCCTCTATGTGCTCCCAGGGAACGCAGACGCAGGATTCGATCGTGGTATGAAGGGCGTGTTCTTTACTGCTTTTTAGCAGGGAAAGCAAAAAAACATGTTGCATAAAGGGCTCGCCGCCGGTAAAGGTGACTCCTCCTCCGCTTGTGTCGTATATCCCTTTATCGCTGAGCACCTCGCCCATCACTTTTTCCACAGCCATCATTTCACCCATCCGTTTGAGCGCGCCGGAATAGCATTCGCGCAGGCAGGCAAAACCCTCGCCGTTTGTGTAACAGTGCTCGCGGCATGATGAGATGTCATGTTCCCTGCCGTCCTCATCAAAACGAATGGCGTGATGGGCGCAGTTGACTTCGCAGCTGCGGCAGCCGATGCACTTGTCGGGGAAAAAGGCTAGCTCCGGCCAAACCTTCTGCGACTCCGGGTTGCTGCACCACCGGCAGCGCAACGGGCATCCCTTCAAAAATACATTGGTGCGGATGCCGTAGCCGTCGTGAATGCTCCAGCGCTGAATATCAAAAACCAGTCCCTGATCTTTCATTTCTGTTCACCTGTTTTGAAAGGCCGGACCGGGGCAAGCCGATCCGGCCAGATGATGGTTTTCTCAGAAGTGTTGTTCTGTGCGCTCAATAATATCCTGCTGCACCTTTTTTTCCAGATTCACAAAGTAGGCGGAATACCCGGCCACGCGCACAATCAGGTTCTGATACTTTTCGGGATTCGCCTGCGCGCGCAGCAAGGTATCGCGGCTTACGACGTTGAATTGCATTTGCATTCCGCCCAGAGAAAAGTAATAGTCAATAAGATGAATCAAACGGTTGAGCCCTGCTGACTCCTTGGGAGCGGTCATTGCCTGTTGCATATGGATCCCCCTTTACTTCAAGTCCTGCGGAAGCAGTTTCATGTTATAGAGCGAGCCTTCGGATAGAATGAGATTATTCATGCACGAAACGGATTTTACGGCCGCGGTCGGTCCCTTGGTGTCAGTGCCTCGCATGGGGGACTGTCCGTCCGACAGCGAGGTGCCGGCAACGCGCCCGTCCGGAAGCGAACCCGTCAGAATGCCAAACGGCGTGTTGGAAGAAACGGTGGTGGTGGACGCCTGGAAAATTCCGCCGATAGGCCCCCGGCCATAGCGAGTGTTGTGGTATTTTGGCAACTCTTCACAAACGGATTCCAATACGCGGGCCACCAACTCGTCAACCTCGTGTATGTCGTTGCCGTACTTGGGTACGCTCAGACACATTTGCTGAATCTGCCGTCCGGTGGGAGTGGTGGTCATGTCCTCAAAGTTGGTTAGCAGGGCATGCTTGAGCTGCGCGCCTGTGAGCAACTTATCGTCAAAGAGCAGGCGCTTTACAGCATACAGGCTGTTTCCGGCGTTGGCGGTTCCGATGGTTTCATTTCCGGTGAAATCATATTTGGCGCCGCCCTTCTTGATGGACTTGCCGCGTTCAAGGCATGTTTCCGTACAGCCGAGAATGGAAGTGAGCGGTTCCTCCATGTACTCTTCCCAGAGCCGGTCGGTCGTGTTGTCCATCACCGCGTGAATCATGGCATAATACTTCATCTGATCCATGAAAGCATCCCATACCTCGTCAAAGGAGGTAAACGTCTCCAGATCCTTTCCGTTGGCGTTGGGATGCAACGTGATGCCGCTTCGCGGGTCCCAACCATTGTAAAGCGCCATCTCCGTGATTTTGGCCAGGCAGAACCAGGCTGCGCCTGTCCGACCTCCCCGCTTTCCGGCTACGCCCGGCTCGGCGCAGCCAACGATGCAGTAATCCGACGCATCCTCGCGCGTATATCCGCGGTTCATCATTGCGGGAATATACAGATCGTCGTTGGCTATGGCCGGGAAACCGGTGCCCAGACGGATGGTTTCCGCAATTTTCAACTTGAACGCGTGGGGCGTATGCTTGTGCCAGCGTACATAGTGCGATGGCTGCAACGTGCGCGTGTTGGCAATGCAATCCATAATCATGTAGGAAACATCGTTCGTGGAATCTTCGCCTGTCCTGGGATCGATACCGCCTGTCGTGAGATTCTGGAAAATCGGCTTCCCGCGGAAATAGGCCGTATCGTCCCAGGAGCGCAGCCTTTCCACGGTGGAAAGAAGAACGAAGAAGTTTTCAATTAGCTCAACGGCGCTTTCCCTCGTTATAATCCCACGACTCAAATCGCTCTGATAGAAAGGATTCATCACTAAGTCAAAGCGACCCGGACTGATTCCCTGCGCGTTGTCCTCAATCTGAATGCCGAATTGAACAATGGTCATGAACTGAAGAGCCTCGTGGAATGTTTCGGCGGGACCGCGCGGGACTTTCCGGCAGATGCGGGCCAGCTCCAACAGCTCTTTACGGCGGATCTCATCGGGTTCCGCATCCGCTTGAGATTGCGCCAGATCTGCATATCTGAGCGAAAAGCGGATCAGCGCCTCACAGACGATAGCCGCGGCTGTGTAAAAACGATTCTTTTCGATTCCCTCGATGGTCCACAGCTCAAGCGTCGCCTGTTTCTCCCGGCATTGGCGGATGATTTCTTCCAGTCCATGCTCAAACAGCCAAGGCCATGGCGGCGTCAGATGTCCGTCACCGCCGTGCATAAAGTTGACAATATTGACGGCGCCTATATCGTCCTGCGCGGAGATAGCATAGCCGGGAAGGTTGGCATAGAGCCGGTCCTTGTGTGTGTTTCCCCGCCAGAACTGAATGATCTCCCGCAGCTTGGGAAGATCCTCGCGGTTGTATTCAATGCGGTCCGCAGGGCGCTCATCGGGGAAGTAGGGCTTTCCGTTGAGAAACTCTTCTTCGATGAAATCCACCGCAAATTCCGGGAACAGCGGCGCGTAATTTGGTTTGCTGGCCTGATTTCCCGCCAGGAGACTTCCCGGCAGAAGATAGATGCTCATCTTGTCGAGAATCTCGCTTAAAGCCGTGGCCCGCAAAAGGATGGGCGGAAGGTCACGATGCTTACGGTATACATCCGTGATGATGCTTCCCCGCTCTAGGCACATGCCTACGCGGGATGCGCCCACATACTCGTACAGGCGCTCGATTCTTTTGGTTCGGACAGGCTTGTTCTCAAGCTGAAAATGCAACGGCTCCTGACCAACGACTTCTCCCATGGCAAAAACCCTCCTTTGGGATGCAGCGGCCCCAAAGGGCCATCAAAATGTAAAAAGGATGGTCAAGCGGCCCTTGAGAGGGACCGCCTGACCGGGTAGATTCTGTGATTTACCAGCCCTGCAGCTCCGGCTCGTTGCAGTTGGTCTTGTCGATCATGTAGCAGGTGGGGCGAACCCAAGTGAATCCATCGTCCGTTTCGGTTACCTCGATGGGCGTGCCCTTGTAACTGATATTGCTGTAGTCCACGGTTTCGCCCTTGGCAAGCTGGTAGGCAATCTCCACTGCCACAGCCTGTTCATCAGGCTTGAACATAACCTCATAATCAATCTTGCCGTCACGGACCGCCTGGCAGGCCTCAGCGTCGCCATCAACGGAAATGATCGTGAACTCGCCCAACCTTCCGGAATCCTCAATGGCCTGAAGTCCGCCAAGAGCCATCTCATCGTTCATATAATAGATGACATCAAAGTCTCCCTCGTTTGGGTAGCGCTGCAGAATCGTCTCGGTTACCTCCATGCCCTTGGCGCGGTCGAAATCGCCATCGACCTTGTAAATCACCTCAATGCCGGGTTCTTCTTCCAGCTTGGCATAATAGGCTCCGCCACGATCGATGGTCGAGCCGGCGCCCGCGGTGCCTTCCACGACGATAACCTTACCCTTGGCATTTCCTTCACCGCCAAGCGCTTCAATGGTCTGCATCGCGCCCATAGTTCCAGAAAGCACCATATCCCAGGTCACGTAGCATTCCCAGGTGACATCCTGATCATAGGGGAAGATGCGGCGGTCAACGATAAGCAAGGGGATGCCGGCATCGTTGATCTTCTTGATGGATGGAAGCATGGGGTCCGCTACGGCCGCCGTAAGAATGATTGCATCTACGCCCTGCGCAATGAATGTATCAATCTGGGACGCCTGGGTGTTGGCATCATTTTTACCGTCGGCAAAAATGACTTCACAGTTTTCGAGGCTGTCAGCCAGCTCCTGCGCGCCTTGCATCATCACCTGATAGACGGGATGATCAAAGTAGGCTACGGCCCATCCAATCGTGATTTTTTCCTCTTCGGCAAAACCGGGAACCGCAAATGAACTCAATGCCATTACCAGAACCAAAACCGTTGCAAACCACTTTTTCATGTATTCCATCTCCTTTTCGATTTTCACCGCTGAGCGGTTATTCTTGTTTTCAGTATAAAAAAAACCGGATCAAAGTAAATCGAGATTCTTTATCTTCTTCTTTTGTTTTTTTGACCTTCTTATGACCGACCCACACAAAAAGACACGTATTTACCCAGCGACGTGGCGCTTGCCTTCGGCTGCTTTCACAGATTTAGCCAGTCGGAGGGATTAGCATTATTCACGACGCCTGTCCGATTGCCGTCATAATAGGAACCTGATACCTGCTTGAAAGCCGCAGGATTATGCCGAATATATCCCGTGCGGTCCCCAACGCGCACATGCCACCATTCATCCGTGAACCCCAGTAACTCGACCCGTGTGCCGCTTGTATAATAAATGGGCAACTCTACACCATAATCATCCGGTATGGCGCGCAGGTTCCATTGGCTGGAAGCAGTTTCATATTGGGGAATTCGCCGATGCAACGGTTTGCGCATCTTGACCGAAAGCCAGATGCTGCGTGGACATGTAGCCCTGCGCGACCCCTTCGTCGCCGATGGTCACATAGGCCAACCGTTTTGCGAATTTGATCGATCTGCACCGCGACGCCGTTGTAGTATTTTCCCAGTGAAGCAGCGTCTCTGACGGTTGTTCGCACAGATTCAATCGTTCCTGTGGGTCTGGATTGCTGACAACGGCGTTTTCCAGGTAAAAAGAGCCTTCGTCCGCTATGGCGCTGTTGAGAAAAAGGAATAATGCAAAAACGAGATTCAAGGCTGCCACACCATACCAGATTGAGTTGCGAGGACGATGCAAGAAAATACTTTGTTTCATGCTCTATTCCCCTTCTCATTTTTGATAGTCGCAGTTTTTCCATTCGTTATCCTAATTACAATGCGAGGTGATTGGCTGGCATCCCATGCTTCGTCGTTCAGATCACCTCCACAGTGAATTTGTACCGATCAACAGATGATGCAAATTCATATATGAAGCAATTGGTTTCAATCAACTAACGAATTCTATTATATGGGAATAGTCGTACACCTTTTTTCATCAAGCAGGATCGAACCAGATAAAACGCCGGCAAGCAACACTGTGAAGAAATCGGAGAGAAAGGTGGACGGCCTCGTTGAGAATGCCACCAAGCAGGCGCTGTACGTAGCCGTATTCTGTGAAATAAAGATGGGGACAGAGCAGAAAAGGCTCTGTCCCTCTTGCGTTATTCATATCCAAGTTCCGGCAGTACACCGTCAAGCAAGTGCAGTTTTCCATCGATCACCTGGACGGTAAAGGATTCAAGCGAATTTCCAGCTGTATCAAAACAGCGAAAGGTCAGTATGCCGGAATAGCTCTGCTCTCCATCAACCGACAGGGTGTACAATCGACCAGGTCTGAATCCTGCGGATACGCCAGAATAGCTTGGGTAGCCAGCCGAAATAGCCGAAAGAAG
>OGXT01001095.1_pt1 | contig 28363 bp, 18 predicted proteins | sample 1576361 | NCBI WGS metagenome assembly OGXT01 (sample SAMEA3541514, study PRJEB24748) | human gut metagenome | biome: human gut; feature: human-associated habitat; material: faeces | place: China | collected 2012 | reverse complement strand
TTTTTATTATTTCTTGGCAATAAATTTACTAACTTTACACTTGAAAATTTGAATTACAGATAAGTTATGAATGTTTTTTTTACTGCCAAAACAGTTATTGAGGGAAACTTCGTACTGGCGCAGGTCGGCAAAGGCCGCGCGCTCCCGCTCCGGCGGCAGCGGCCGCGGAAAGGACCCGCTCTCAAGATGCAGCGCAAGATACAGGATATGCCCTGCAGCCACCTGCAAAAAATAACCCAAAATGCCCAGCATACACACCACCTCGCGGAAATGTATGCCGGGCATCTGCTTTTTATCCCTGTCTGCAGGTTCTGTGCGGCGCTTTGCAAAAAGCGGCCCGGCACGCCCGCCGCCTTTGTGCAGCGGGTGTGCCGGGCCAAGCCTGTGTTGTTTACAGCGTGAACTGCACAGCGCAGAAGGCTGCGTAGATCGCCAGCAGCAAAATGCCCTGCGCACGGTTCAGCTTGCCCTTGCACAGGGCGGGAACCGTGAGGATCAGCATAACAGCCAGCATGACGGGCAGCTCCAGCACAAGGCTGGAGTTGATGCCGAACAGCGTGGCGCTCTGCGGAACGGTGAAGGGGGCCAGCGTGACCGAAACGCCGCTGACCAGCACCAGATTAAAGACATTGGCACCGACCACATTGCCCAGTGAGAGATCGCTGTGACCCTTGGCCAGCGAGGTGATGGCGGTGACCAGCTCGGGCAGGGAGGTGCCCAGCGCCACAAAGGTCAGCGCGATAACGCTCTCCGGCACACCCAGCGCCTGCGCGATCAGGGTGCCGTTGTCCACCAGCAGGTTGGCGCCCAGCGCGATCAGTACTGCGCCCAGCACCAACAGCACCAGCGTTTTGGGCAGAGACATCTCCTCCTCGGCGTCCTCATGGGCCTCGGCGGGGGCGTTTTTCATCTGCAGCACATTGGCAACCATGTAAGCGACAAACATCGCCAGCATGATGATGCCCATGACGCGGGTAAACCGGCCGAACACATAGGCCGCCGCACAGTAGATGGCTGCCGCCGCAAAGAAAAAGGCGACCGGCGTTTTTAAGGTCTTGGGGTCCACCTTGCCGGGGCGCACGGCGATGGTGATGGCTGCAATCAGCGCCGCATTGCAGATGACCGAGCCGATGGCGTTGCCGTAGGCGATCTCGCCATGGCCGGAGAGTGCGGACATCGTGGAGACCATGACCTCCGGCAGGGTCGTACCGATGGAAACGACCGTTGCACCGATGAGAAGCTCCGGCAGATGAAAGCGGCGAGCCAGTGCGGACGCACCGTCCACAAACCAGTCACCGCCCTTGATCAAAAAGAGCAAGCCGACAATAAACAGCAGAACAGGGATAAGCATAGCGATTCCTCCCATTAAAAAATGACGATTGATGTCGGAATTTTTATTATAACACAGCAGTCGGCCTGCCGTCAAACCCGGAATCAGTTAATAATAGTAACAAAGTCGAGGGCTTTGCGGCTCCTGCCGCATACATTTGCTTACTTTATTCACCACGCCGAAAAATCCTAACCGTGAGGCAACCAAGAAGCAAGCACCGCCCTTTTCGACAGTCCGCTTTTTTATAGCGCACTTGCCCGCAGGGATATTTTGAACACTTTTACTTATTTTGTAGCAGATGCAAACACAAAGCCCCGCAGGGGCTACCTGCGGGGCTTTGTGCATAGAGGGGTGGGAAAGTATATAAAGGTCAGTGAATGTCTTGATTGATTACAAGTATTATTATAGCAGGATTTCTTAAAATGTCAAATGTCATACTTGCATTTTGGTTTTCAAAAGATTATAATAAAACCATCGGCGCTTAATTTTATTTAGCGGCGGCACAAAAAAGCATACTTTTTCAACTTTGTTAAAGACAACAATGTCTGTATACTTCACATTATTTTTTTGTGCGCATTATACAAAACAAAAGCAAGGAGTCATTTCATGGACGAACTGGACCACAAAATCATACAGCTGCTGGCAGAAAATGCTCGTATGCCCGTCAAAGACATTGCCCAGCGGGTCAGCCTGACCAGCCCCGCCGTTTCCAGCCGCATCCACCGGCTGGAGCAGGAGGGCATCATCGGCGGCTATACCGTTGTGCTGCGCCACCCCGATGCCCCTGCCCGGGTCGAGGCGCTGATCTCAGTGCTGGTGGACGCCGCCACCCGCGCAAGCTTCCTCTCAATGATCGAGCAGGAGTCTCAGGTGCTGCAGTGCTTCCGGGTGACGGGCAGCTACAATTTTATAATCAAGGTAAGCTGCACCGACATTGACGCGCTGGAGCATCTGCTGACCAAGATGCAGAAGATGGGCTCCACCAACACCCAGATCATTCTGAACACCCAGCTGGACCGCAACCTGACATTGGAGGAATAACGAGGTTATGCTACGCTTCTGCAAAAACTGCGGCCTTCTGGTGCCGCATGACGCCTGCAACTGCCCCCAGTGCGGCGCACCGGTGCCCCCGGCCGCCTGCACAGCCCCGCAGCAGAGCCCTGCCCAGCCGCTGTATGATACGCCTGACCGGGACGAGGACGCTGCCGTCACTGCCATGAGCCAGAGCGCCACGGCAGCCGCGCTGATTTTCTTTGCTATCCCGCTGGTCGGGCTGGTCCTGTCGCTGGTGTGGAGTTTCGGCGGCACCCGCAACCCCGCCCGGCAGCGGCTGGCGCGCGCCTATCTGATCCGCACCGCCGTGGTGGCAGTCGCCTTTGCGGTGTTCCTGCTGGTCGGCGCGCTGGTGCTGGGCGCCGTGGTGCACGCCGGTCTCACCTACTACTACGCCAACCCCTATTTCTGGTAAGGAGACGCCATGAAAGCATCTGTCATCATCCCGAATCTGAACGGTGCAGGCTGGCTGCGGGATTCCATCGAGTCGATCTGGGCACAGACCGAGCAGGATTTTGAGCTGATCGTCATCGACAACGGCTCCACCGATGAAAGCCTTGCGATTGCCCGCAGCTACTGCGGCCGCGACCGCTACACCCTGATTGAAAACGCCGACAACACCGGCTTTTCCCACGCGGTAAACCAGGGCATTGCGATCGCCAAGGGCGAGTACGCCGTCCTGTTCAACAACGATGCCTTCGCCGAGCCGGACTGGCTGGCCGAGCTTATCCGGACCGCCGATGCCGACCCGAAGATTTTTGCCGTGAGCAGCCTGATGCTGCGCTACTATGAGCCGCAGCTGGCCGATGACGCAGGCGATTATGTGACGATTTTGGGCTTTGCCTGCAAGCGCGGCGATGGTCTGCGAGCCAGCCGCTACACAAAGCCCTGCCGCATTTTCAGCGCCTGCGGCGGCGCAGCGCTCTACCGCAAATCCATTCTGGACGAGATCGGCGTCTTTGACGAGCTGTTCTTTGCCTATTATGAGGATGTGGACCTGAGCTGGCGCGCCAACAGCTTCGGCTACAAAAATGTCTACTGCCCCACGGCCAAATGCCGCCATATCTGCGGTGCAACCACCGGCGCGGTGCGGTACAACCCGTTCAAGAGCATCCAGAGCGGCCGCAACAGCATTTTGCTGCCCTACAAAAACCAGCCGCTGCTGATGCTGGTCCTGAATTTCATCCCGATGCTGCTGGGCTACCTGTTAAAGGTCGTTATGTTCCGGCTGCGCGGCTTTGGCAATGACTACGCAAAGGGCTTCCACGAGGCATGGGTTGCCCTGCCCAAGATCGACAAGCCCAAGTTCCGGTGGAAGAATCTGCCCAACTATATCTGGGTGGAGGGCAGTTTGATCGTCGGGCTGTTCCGGTATATTGTGTATCGGGTGCAGCGGGCGCTGAAGATTACCTGATTGGGTATTGCCCTACATTTTGATGCCCCGCGGGACGCCGCCCCCCCCTACAACGCAATACAACAAAAAACACCTGCTGACCGGTCACACGCATACCGGTCAGCAGGTGCTTATTTTTTACGCTTTAATCCTCATCTGCAAAGTTGCCGAGGGCCTTGGCCTGCTCGATGACCTTGCTTTCCAGCATCTGGGGCAGGGTCTCATAGCGGACGAAATCAAAGGTGAAGTAACCGCGGCCCTGGGTCAGCTGGCGCAGGAAGGTGGTGAAATCCTGCATCTCCGCCATGGGGACCTCAGCCTCCACGACCTGCAGACCGTCCTCATCGGGGTTCATGCCCAGCACGCGGCCGCGGCGCTTTGTTACCTCGCCCATGATGTCGCCGGTGTTGTCTGCCGGGACATGGGCCTGCAGCGCGCCGATGGGCTCCAGCAGGACGGGGCCGGCCTCGGGGATCGCGGCCTTGTAGGCGATCTTAGCGGCCATGATGAACGCCATCTCGCTCGAATCAACGGGGTGATAGCTGCCGTCCAGCAGGGTAGCCTTCATGCCGACCATCGGGTAACCGGCCAGCACGCCGTGCTCGGCCGCCTGACGGACGCCCTTCTCAACTGCGGGGAAGAAGTTCTTCGGCACGCTGCCGCCGAACACATTCTCGGCAAACTCGATGCCCTCGCCCTGCACAGGCTCGAACTGAATCCATACATCGCCGAACTGGCCGTGGCCGCCGGTCTGCTTTTTGTGGCGGCCCTGTGCCTTGCAGCTCTTGCGGATGGACTCGCGGTAGGGCACGCGCGGTGCCTCCAGCGTGATCTCAACGCCAAACTTATTCTTCAGCTTGGCAAGCGCGACCTCCAGATGCTGGGTGCCCAGACCGCTGATGATCTGCTGCTTCGTCTCGGGATCGACCACAAAGCTGATGGCGGGGTCCTCCTCGATCAGGCGGGCCAGCGCGCCGCTGACCTTGCCCTCATCGCCCTTCTTGGCGACCTTGACAGCCATGCGGTAGCAGCTGACGGGGTAGACGGGTGCGGGCAGCGCCACAACGCGGGCGGGGTCGCACAGGGTATCGCCGGTCTTGGCGGTGGCCAGCTTGGCAACGGCGCCGATGTCGCCCGCCGCGATCTCAGCGGTATCGGTCTGCTTTTTGCCGCAGACAGTCAGCGTCTTGCCCATGCGCTCCGGCTGGCCGGTGCGGGCGTTGACGGCGTTGCTGGCGGCGGTCAGCTTGCCGGACAGCACCTTGATAAAGCTCAGCTTACCGACAAACGGGTCTGCCACGGTCTTGAACACATAGGCACACAGCGGCGCAGCGTCATCGACCGCGATGTCCACAGGGCTGCCGTCCTTATCCTCGGCCACGGCTGCGGCGGTATCTGCGCCGGGCAGCAGCACATTCATGTTGTAGAGCAGCATATCCAGTGCCTGCATGTTGACGGCGCTGCCGCAGAACACGGGGGTGATCTGGCCGCTGCGCACGCCGGCGGCCATGCCCTGCACGATCTCCTCGGTGGTGAAGGCCTCACCCTCGAAGAACTTCTCCATCAGGGCCTCGTCCGTCTCGGCGATGGCCTCGCTCATGGCCTGAATCAGACCCTCAAAGCGGTGGCCGATGTCGGGCACCTCGATCTGCACCTGCTTGCCGCCCTCATATTTGAAGGCCTTCTGGCTGAACAGGTTGATGTACGCGACCGTGCCGTCATCAAGGCGGACCGGCACGACACAGGGGCAGACGCTTGGGCCGAACTTGATCTTCATCTGCTCAAGGATCTTAAAGTAATCGGCGTTCTCAAGGTCGGCCTTGGTGACAAAGATCATCCGCGCCTTGTTGTTTTTCAGTGCCAGCTGGTAGGCCTTCTCTGCACCGACGGTAACGCCGGAGCGGCCGGATACACAGATCAGCACGCTCTCCGCTGCCATAATGCCCTCGGCGGCGCCGGTCTCAAAGTCAAACAGACCGGGGGCGTCGATCAGGTTGTACTTGATGCCCTCATACTCGACCGGCACAACGCTGGCATTCAGCGATGCCTTGCGGCGGGTCTCCTCGGGGTCGAAGTCACTGGCAGTGGTGCCGTCCTCCACGCGGCCCATACGCTCGGTAGCGCCGCTCATGTACAGCAGTGCCTCGGTCAGCGTTGTTTTGCCGCAGCCGGCATGGCCGGCCACCAGAATGTTGCGGATGTCTTTGCTTGCGTAGCCCATGGATCGTCAAACCTCTTTTCGCGCCGGGGCGTTTCCAACCGCCCTGCGGCGTAGATATTCTTTGCGGCGGAGTGAATTTTGAACACTTCCCACCTGTTTGATACTACTTTACCACATTGTTGTGGAAATTTAAACAGTTTTTTTAGATTTTTTGTAAAAAATTTTAGGCAAAAGATTGTGTAAAGTGTAAAAAAAGAGCCGCGCACCGGCGCGGCTGGGAAAATTGCTTATTTCTTCGTTGTTTTTTTGCGGCGGCGGGCGCGTCCGCTGTCAGCCTTGATCTCCGGCACATAGACATTGTAGCTCAGCAGATACCGGCCGTGGGCGGGCACGCGGTAGAAGGCCGCCTTGATGCGCTCCAGCGGGCTGGAGCCTGTCTCGGCCGCGCTGCCGCTGAGCATGATGACATACTGCATATCGCTGTAGCGGGCGGCCACATCACACTGGCGCAGCGCGGTGTGGATCAGCTCGCCAAGCTGCTCCACCATGGCGGTGGTCTCGGCAGGCTCGGCATTCTGGCCGGGGGCCACTGTCACGATGGCCAGAAACACCGGCAGGCCGTAGCGGGCCTGCACACCGCGCAGCACGCGGTAGATCTCCTTAAAGGTTTCAAAGTCGCAGAGGCAGGCACCGGTGTTTTCGGTGTCGGGCAGGGCGGCGGTCAGCCGGGAAAGCTCGCTCTCCATGTTGCGGTCCGCCTGACGCATCTGGCGGTAGGCAGAGCCGGCGCGCCCCGGGTCAATGGCGTGGTGCAGGCAGCCCATTGCGTTGCCGCGGCGGGCAAGGTCCCGTGCCTCGGTGTGGCGGCCCAGCGATTCCAGCGCCACAATCTCCTCCAGATAGAGGCGCTCCTCGTAGGGGTCCAGCTCAAGCGCGCGGGCACACAGCGATATAATGCGGCTGCTTTCACCCCACTTTTTGCAAAGCTCCAGCAGACCCAGAATGGCCGTGCGGTACTGCCCGTGCAGCCGGACGCTGACGCTCTCGACCCATGGCTCGGTGGCAAACTGGGGCAGCAGACGGCCCTTGTACAGGTTGACGATCTCCTCATACAGGCAGCCGCGGCTTTCGGGGTCGGCCTCGCTGCGGGCCTGCTCAGACAGGTCGTTGACCTCAAACACATCCACACTGCAATCCAGCGCGGGGTTCCACTGGTAGCTGCCGCGGCTGGTCTGGATGCAGCCCTGCAGCTCGGTCAGGCCCTCGGCATCAATCATATTGCGGAAACGGTGCAAAATCGCGCGCAGCGCCATATCCGGGTTGGTCGAGCGCTCGCCCGCCCACAGCGTATCGGTGATGGTCTTGTGGGACACCCGCTCCCCGCGCTGCAGCACAAGATACTGCACCAGCGCCATTGCCTTGCGGGACTGTGCCAGCTGGGCCAGCACCGGGTTGCCGTTTACGCGGATCTCAAAATCGCCCAACATTCTGATTTCGATTGTTGCCATGTGGTATTCCTCTCTGCTCTATACAACGGGGCGCAGCGCCCCACCCTTCCCATACTGTTTTATAGTATAACAAAAGTTAAGAGGTTTGTCCAGCATAACATGGAATATCCCGCATTGGGCGGCGTTTCAGGACACCGCCGGGTTGCTGCCGTCCCAGCTGCCGGGCTCCTCGATATACACCGGTGCGCCCGGCAGCGGCACGATCGCCTTTTGGGTACACAGCGGCACAGCGTTGCCCCGCGCGTCCTTCTGGGCTACGGTCAGCACAACGGTCAGCGCCGTGACATGGGCGTATTTTTCCCCCTCGGCCTTGGTATAGCTGCGGGCATAAAACTGCAGGTCACTGATAAACATCCCCATGTAGGCGTCCTTGGGGTAGGCTGTCGTGTAGGCGTAGGCAACATTAGGCAGTTTTTTTCCATCTAGTGTCACTTCATGCTGGGGCTTATAGGTGTTTTCTTCCTGCAGATAGAACCGCATGTGCAGGTAACCGTCCAGCTCGTTCGCAGCTTCTTGGCTCAGCAGCGGCGTTCCGTCCGCCTTTGTCAGCGCCGGGACCTTATCCTTGTCGATCAGCTCAATATGATTGGGATAGACGCTGAACTCCAACGCCGTACCGCTGCTGACACCGGTTTTTTCTTTGAACACCGTGTCTAAATCACTGTCTGTTGCGCCGTCCGCAAAGCGGATATACCCGTTAGCGTTCAGCAGCTCGCCGCGGATGGTTTCGATCAGCGCATCGGCCAGATTCTGGGCGCGGGTCTGCTGCTGCACCTGCATATACGCCTGCGCGCTGGGCTGTATCAGCGTGACAGCCGCAAGCGTAAACAGCGACAGCAGCACCATGCAGACAACAAGCTCGACCAGCGTTGTCCCCCTTTTGTTTTTCAGCACTCGCATCATGGTGTTCCCTGTCCCCCGCTGGTATTTGACTGGCCTTTGCTGTAACGGTGGAAGGTGTAGGTCTCGCCCGTGCCATCCTGCGTAGCCTTTGCCTCAAGCTTTTGCTTCTGAACATTCCCAACAACAAACTGTGCGCCCGTACCGGTAAAGGTATAGCTTGCAGTGCCGCCGTCATTCACCCATTGGGGCTTTCCATCTCCGGCGGGGTACAGTTGCTCGCACTGTGCATAGGCCGTCTGGCGGATTGTTTCCGCCTTCAATGACATGGTGCGTGCATAACGCAGGGACACCACAAACAGCGCCGTAAACATAAGCAGCAGCACAAAGGAAACGATCACTTCCACAATCGTTTCTCCGCTTCGATTTTTAAGGTATCTCGACATAGCCGCTCCTTTCCGGGTCATTGGCGCACAAATTTGCTGCTCTTACCCGCTTGGTTCAGGTCATAGTGGATTTTGATTTCAGTATCGGCGTCCTTGGGCAGTGTATATGAGTTATCAACATCCGTGCGTTTAAAAACGAGTTGTTGATTCGTTCCATTTTCGCCATCCTTGGTCAACCGATAACTGCTATACCGGGCCGTGTCCGTGCCAATCGTATAGTACGCCACTTTACATGTGCTGGTGTGCTGGTAGCTCCTTGTGTAGGAGAACTTCTCGCTCCCCTGCTTTGCAGTCACCGTCACCTCCACAATATAATCCGACAGTTCCTTATCTTTAAAGCTGTCAAGCTGGCCGTTAAGTGCAGTAATGTCATAGCCCTTTGTCGCCAGCACTGCAACATACTCGCTTTTATCTACCTCGTCAGCCGGCGTCTTTTTGAGCGTGATCTCCAGCCCGCTGCTTTCGTCCACAAAGGTATGCTCCGTGGCATCGCTGTAGGTAGTCTGCAAAAGGTAGTTTTTGTCAATGAACGCTGCCAGGCTGTCCGCCTGCGCACTGCCCGCTGCCGTGCCGTAGCTGGTCAGCTGGTCATCCAGCACATCGGAAAAGCTTGTTGCAAGGGTATACACCTCCTGCTCTATCAGCTGGCGGTTCGCGTTCGCCGTCAACACAGACGCCGCATAGACCAGCGCCGCAGACAGCGCCGCAAAAACCGCACCGATACACAGCACAAGGATCATTGACAGCCCCTGTTGATTTTGCATGATACCGCGGGCTTTTCTGCCCATAGGTATACCCTCCTTCATTGTGTTATCCCACTGCAGGCAGCTCCTCTTTCTCCGCTGCAGCCGTTTCGGGCGTTGCCCGCAGGACCCGCACCGCCCGCAAAACCGGCGGTGCTGCGGCAGGGCTTTGCTCTGCTGCAGCGTCCTGCGCGGGCTGCTCCTCTGCTGTCAGGGTCAGGGCGGCAGCTGTACCGTCATTCGGCACAGCCAATTCCAGCTTATCAGACGCAGTGGTCTTATCCGCATCGCCCTCGGCCAGCACAGTAACCTTACCGGTAATGCGCTGGCGTGTATCGTCCTTGTGAAGCAGATCGACAAGGTCAGGCAGCGTTACGCGGTAGCCCGGCTCACCGTCACGGTCAAGATATTCCAGCGTTGCAAAGGTTTCAAGCTTATAGCGCGGCGTACCGCTGGCGTCCTTCAACTCATAATGGCCCGTCAGCGTCACATGGTTCGTTGTAAGCACGGGATTATTGTCCTTGTCAAGGACTGCCTCGCCCTTCTCGTCCGTCTTGACCGTAGTGGTCAGATCATAGAATGTGCGCCCGTTTTCTTCGGTCGGCAGGATCGTGATCGTATAGGCTTTATCCTGTATTGCAACTTCCTTTGTCACAGACAGGATTTCCCCGCACTTGGTTGTGATCGTACCATTCTCGTTCATTACATTCCGCTTGGCCACAGTAAAGGTGATCTTGTCGGTTGTGTTGCCATCGGCAGAAGTGATCTCCAGTTGATACTTGTCTGCCAGACCTTCCCCTGTTTCCTTGCTGTAGTTTACGGCGTTCCATTCCACTGCATAGCGGGAAATATCCGCCTCTATGCTTTCGGGTGTCCATGGCGTCGCACCATCAGCGCCGAACAGCTGCAGGGTTGCCTTGGAATCTACAGTTGTAAAGGCGTTCTGGTTCGTCTGCGGTGCATCCAGCTTGATCTTGGGCAGCTGCATTTGGGTGGGGGTTTCGTCCAAGCTGTCTGCAACATAGTAGTACCAGTTGGAGCTGGCAGTTGTGTCGTTGGTGGACATGCTGCGCAGGGCGGGCAGTAGCCAGTAACCGGCATACTCCGGCTTCATGGTAAAGCTTTCATCGCCAAGCGCAAACGCTGCGCCATTCTCTGTCGTTTCTGCCTGTGCGCCGCCGTCCATCTGGCCTTCCGGCAGCAGGCGCAGCACGCGGCCGGTCGTGTCGGTCAGCATTGCATTCAGCGCGTCCGTCAGGGCTGCCAGCTTTTGGGCCTTTGCATCGGGCGTCTGCTTTTGCTGATAGCTGTTCGCCAGCGCAGCAATTTGCTTGTAATCCGCGGCATTCTTAAAGAGATAGCCCATGTAGTAGTAGCTGCTGCCGCTGGCGTTTTCAACCGTCAGCGTCAGCTTTTCCCCGGTCAGGAACTGGGTCTGGCTCGGTATTGGGTAGCTTAAATCGGCTGCGGTCACAACAGGTGCAGCAAGGCGCGTTTCGACAAGCAGGGGGTTGCTGTACTCGCCGTTCGGGCTGCAATACTTCGATTTGTCAACCGCATTTGCTACGACATAGAACCGCAAGGTCACGCCCTGATACTTCTCAAGGTCAACGGTGCAGCTGTTTTTCGTGATGTCCGGCCAGTTGGCAAGCGCCGTCCAATTATTGCCGTCTTGCTTTTCCGCGTACAGGGTATATCTCACCGTGGCATCGTCTTTGGCGTCCGCGCTTGCGGGCCAGGTGATATCGTAGTTCAGTGCATTGGCGCTGTTGTCGTTGGTGCGCATAATATTGTTGACCTGACCTACCGCAGACAAGCGCTGCATAACAGCACAATCCGCCTCGCCCGCCAGACCGATTGCATGGGTGTCCCCCTCGCCCGGCTTGCGGGTGACATGCAGCCGCACCGTATCATAGCGCCAGCTGCCGCTTGCAAGGTCATCATCCACGCAGAGGGTCAGGGTATAGGTGCCGGTTTGGTTGTCAAATTCGGTTTTATCCGCCAGCGACACGCCGTCCTTCAGCTCGATTTTTTCCTTGTCCGCGATTGTGGTGCTTTCGCCTGCCTTTTCGGTCAGCAGGCCGTACAGGGTTACATCGTAGTCATGCTTGCTTGTATCAGCACTGCCGTCCGCCTTGTACTGCGTCCATGTAAAGGTATAGTTCAGCTTGTTGCTATCGTCCACTTGACCCGTGGCAGTATTGCTTACCGTGGGGGCTTTCAAGAGTGTGAGGTTGAGGTCATCCCTGCGAATCTGCTTTTTAGCCATGCTGTACCACGAGTCATTGTCCGCAAAGAACTGCAGCGGGGTCAGGTGGTAATAGCTGAATTTGCCGTCCGCCCCGCGCACGATCTCGATGCCGTTGTTCCAGCTGACGGGGTTATTGTTACTTCCAATAGCATTCAGGGCCTCATCTGCGGTGATTTCCCAGCGGGTCACGACCTGCGGATAACCGGCATCGACAGGCACAGAGACGATCTTCAGGTCGGTGTAGCTGCCGTCAAAGACCACGGCGGGCAGGTTGCTCAGCACAAATTCCGTGCCGCTGCTGTAGACCGGCTTTTCCACCGCAGCAAGCGTCACATACTGGCCGTTCAGCGGCCGCGTGTTGGCTGCCGTTGTATCCTCTGCCGCATTGCTAATTTGTTCATTACCGGTGTATTGACCCAGCAGCATAACGCGGTAGTTCGGCACGGTGTTGGGGATTGTATCTGCGGTAAATTGCAGGGTCACGGTAATCGACAGGTTATCCGCCGTGCTGCCGGTTATGACCGGCTGGTTTATAGCCGCCGTACCGTGGACAAGGCCGCTGTTTCTATTTTGATCATTGTCCTTATAGTATGTCTTGGGAATACCGATCTCCTCATCATAGCGGGCAGACTCCATCCATGCACCTGTTGCATCTGTACCCGGGGTTGCCGTGGCGCGCAGGCGGGTGGCCGAGCCAAGGCCGTTTGCTATCGGTGCCTCGGTGTTGCTTGCATCCAGCGTAATCTTTGTATTGGGTTGGTTCATCAGGTAGGCGGTTACCTGCCAGTCACCCGCGTTTTGATAATCGCTTGCGTTTGTCAGCACAAGATACTGGCCGTAGGGCTGTCCTTCGCTTTTCTGTTTTTTCAGGCGGATTTCCAGCTCTGGGGTGGGCAGGGGGCGCACGAAGTCCTGCGGGTCAGACATTACCTCTGTACCTGTGGTGTTTCCGTTCACGGCCTTTACACCGACACAGAATTGGCTGTTGCCAATAGCATTTGCCAGCGCATCATCCGCGTCAAACAGATAGCGCGTACCGTAGACCTTTATGTCTTTGTAGCCCTCCAAAGGCGTCTCGTTATCGCCGTCAACCTTATACAGCGTTACCAGATAATGGCTTACATTCTGTATCTTGTTATCTGGGAAAATGCCATCTGCGGCCGCGGCCGACCATGTCACCTCATAGCGGCCATAGACAGCACTGCTATCGTTTTTATGCGTAACTTTCAACTCGGAGACCGTACCGGGGCCGCGCTTGTCCAGAATTTGCGTATAGTAGTTCTGGATCAAGTCGTCCGTGATGTCCTGCATACTCGGGGCATCGCTCTTGTCCGTATCGCCGTACCACAGCAGGATGGTGGCAACTTCTTTCTTTAGTGGTTCCTTACGATCCGGACGATAAATTGTTGCCAGCCCGTCCTTGTCAGTAGCTTTCTTGATATAACATGTTTTCGCATCAACTGTATCAAGATTATAGTTATTGACCATACCCGCTGCAAAGTACTTGCCGTCAGTATTGTTTATACCCGCGTACAGCCGTGTGCCGTAGAGATAATTATCCTTTTGGCTCATACTCGCGCCATATGTCGAAGCTTGTGTTTTTACTTCATTTTCATACATCAACTTCATGGCTTTATTGTAGGCATCGTTAAAGCTGTACCCTTCGTCCATAAAGTAGTTGCCGTAGGCCACGATGTTTTCACTTCCACGGTTCAACGCAATGGGCGCATTTTTGGAACTAACAGTATTTTTATACAGGGCAAAACAATTCGTCACTGTGGTGGATGCACTCGTTTTACTGCCATTGCCACGGTTGCCGCAGATACCCGCTAACAAGGGGGTATAGTTGTATTTACGTGAGATTGTAATATCCGTAGCATAGTTACGGCAGCGGTCAATATAAACCTCGACCTTATTTGGAATTTTTGTTCCACCGTCGCCATATGGTCCCAGCCAGCCCATGATGCCGGCTGCCAGCGACTCGCACTGCATCTTAACATCGCCGTTCACGCAATCGACAATGTTGATGCGCAGATAGTCATTTGTACCGTCCGCCATGACCACCTTGCCAAGGATACCGGCAACATCGTTGGCGCCATGCTTATTGTTATTGTCTCCCGCCCAATTACCGCTGGACAGAATATCGCCGTGGTTCTGGCAGGAGAGGATATTTGCCGTGCCGCCGGGGGTAGGCTGGTCAAAAAAGCCCACAATGCCGCCGACCGTACCCGAACTGCCGTTACAGTTGGTATTGGTGCTAAGGCTGCCGAAATTGAAGGATTTTTCAATCGTGCCGCCGTTTTTCAGCCAAGAGGCAATGATGCCGCCGATATAGTTGGAGCCGCTGTCAAACACAGTGCCAAGGTTCACACATTCGGTGATGACCCACTTGTCATCGGCCGTGTTCTGCTGCACGCCGATCACACCGCCCACATAGGCAATATTTGCGTTGCCTCTATGGGTCGTGTCATCGTCATTTGTGCCGCCTGTGCGGGTAAAGCGGCGTACGGCGGCGCAGTTGACCAGCAGCTTGACCTCGCCGGTTGCCTCGTTCATGCCGATCATACCGCCGATTTTGGATTCATCGGTCGTGTTGTCACCGTAGACAAACCACTTGCCGGTTGCCGCGCGTGTGATTGTACCGTTGACAGTGTTGAAGCCTGCCACGCCGCCCAGATAACCGCTGGATTTGCCGTTTGCAGCAGTTGTGCCGCGCAGACCGACCAGCAGGTCATTTTCGGCAAGGCCGGTGGCGGTGTAGACTTCGCTGTAGTTATTCTTGGACACCGTGTCAACGCCTTTAAGGCTATTATAAGTATCGCCTTTCAGGGTGCTGATCATCTCATTGGTGCTGCCAGCCGCAAACCACCCCTTAACCTTATCGACTAGAGCTGTTACTTCTGTTGCACCGCTGCCGGTAATGCTGCCGTTGTTTGCGCCTGCCACGCCGCCCACAAAGCCGTAGCGCGCGGTGATGATGCTGCCGCCGTTCTTTTCTGTGGCAGCATAGCAGGATGTAATGGTGCTGTTGTTACGGCCCGCAATGCCGCCCACGCTGCTGGCGCTTTTCAGCTTTTCCGCATAGGTCTGGCTGTCGCTCAGGCCCGAGGCACCCATCACCTGCAGCGTGATTTTGGGCACACTGCACTCCTTGACCTCACCATTGTTCAGGCCGACGATGCCGCCTACGGTGTCCTGCACATTGGCTGCGCCCGTGTTGATGTTACCGTTATCAGCCTTGCCAAGCGCGCCCTGATAGGTACACTCAAAGAGAGTGCCGCCGTCGGCATTTTCGCCGGCTACACCGCCCAGATTTTTATATTTATTCAGAGTATCTGTAATGTTCAGTGTAACATTTGTTCCGCTGATGGTTGCGCCCTGCATATTGACGCCCGCCGCACCGCCAAGGCTGATGCTGTCTGCCCGGGCCGTAAGGTCATCGAGATTCAGCGCAGGGCTGCTGACATTGCAATTACCAATCGTACCGGCGTTTTTGCCCGCAATGCCGCCCACATTGGTGGCCGGGCCTTGGTAAACAATGGCTGCGTTCTCTGCAAGCGTAACGCCGCTGATTGTTGCATCCTTATTGTTGATGGCCGTGACCGCGCCGATGCTTTCCCCTGCAAAGGTAATCGTACAGCTGCCGACAGTGCCGCCCTGAATGGTGCCGAAGTTGTTGGCCGCAATGCCCGCCGCATCGCACTTGGCAACGCCGATTTTAACGCCGCTTACATTGCTATCTACAATTTGGGCGCCGCTGTCATTGCTGCCTGCAATACCGCCCGCATTGCCGTTGGTGGCATATACCGTGTAGTTGTTCCCGGTCTGCCCCGCAGTGTTGGTGCAGCCCGTAATTGTGCCGGTCTGCCCGTTACCAGCCCTATTACAGCCCGCAATACCGCCTGCAAACTGGTCATTGGCGCGCACACACGCCCCATCAATCAGCGTAACATCGCTAATATTGGCATAGTTTGCACCGGCTGCGCCGCCTGCGTAGCTCTTGGTGGCCGTGACGGTGCCTGTCACCATGCCGCCCTCAATGCTGGCTGTTATGGCGTTGCGCTTGTTGTTGCTGCCCGCAATGCCGCCTGCATAGCTTTCTGCCGTAATGTTGACCTGCAGGGTTGTGCCGCCCAATGCGATGCTGCCGCAGTTTACGCCTGCAACGCCGCCCGCGCACTCATTCGCCTGCACCGTAACGGGGATTTTATTGGAAGTGTTATAAGTTATGCTCGCGCCTGTCAGGTTCAGGCCCGCCACGCCGCCGATGATATACCGGCCGCGCACGGTGATGCTTGCTGCCGGGGCCGAGTTTGTGACCGCCCCGCTGTTGATGCCGACGATGCCGCCAAGGTAGGCATAGCCGTCCTGCTGGGTGCCCAGTGTGGCGTAGGTAGAGCAGTTTTTGATGCTGCCGTCATTCCAGCCTGCGATGCCGCCCGCCGCGCTCTTGTGGGAGACAATGCCGTAGTTGGTGCAGCCCTCCAGCGTTGTTTTTTGGGTCACACAGCCGATGATGCCGCCCGCCATAGAGCCGCGGGCATCTTTACCGCCAGCATAGTCGTTATAGTTAAAGCGGCCATTGTACTCCTTCAGGCTGACGCCGCTGCCGAGGGTGCCGGTCTCGCCCCGCATTTTCAGGCTGCCGACCGATGCCGCGTTGTTTTGGCTGCCGTTTGTTGCGTTGCTGATGGTCAGGCGGGTTTTTGCATCGTTATAGCCGACAATACCGCCCACATAGGCGTTGACCTCAAGATTAAACTGGTTGGCCGCGCCGTTGAGGGTCATCTCTTTGTCACTGCGCGCCAATGCACTGTTGACCGTCACAAGGCCGGTATCCTGCGCCACGCTGGGCAGAATCGTTGTCAAATCGGTCGGGGCCGATGCCAGCAGGCAGTTATAGCCGATGATGCCGCCCGCCAGACCGTCGGCCTTGATGCGGCCCGCCTTTGCGGTGGTTGTAAATGTGCTGGCCGTGCCGCCGGGTGTGGTGGTGTCTTTGATGGTAAACGCCGTTCCGTCCGTGCCGGCCACCGGCATGTTAGCGCCGATGACACCGCCCACGCAGAGCGTGCCGCTGATTTCCGTCACCTTTATATCGGCCGCAGGCAGGGCCGGGGCAAGGTTCAGGCCGATCATACCACCGACCGCATTGCCGCCCGCAACCTCGCCGCTGACGGTCAGCAGCGAGGCGCTGTTATTTGTGATTTTCGCCGTTGCATCGTTGCATCCGACCAGACCGCCGACAAAATTGCTGCCGCAGATGACCGCGCCGATCTGCACCGTGCTTGCCTTATCATCCCATGTAAGCACGGCATTTTTGCCGTTGCGGCCGACCAGACCGCCCACATAGTCCGCGCGGGTGGTTGCTTTCTTTTTGTTTGCAGCTTCGTAGGTGCTCAGCGCCTGCAGCAGGGCGCTGCGGCTGCTGTTGGTAGCTGCGTCCGAGGCCATGCTGCTGACGCAGTTTTTGATGGTAGCAGTTGTATTTGCTGCGGTGCTGCCCCAATCGGCATCGTTCAGGCCCGCAATGCCGCCCACATAGGCCGCATTTTTGCCAAGGCCCGCCACAAGGCCGCTGTTGGTAACGCCGCTGACCGTGCTTTGGCTGCCGTTGACCGACACGACACCGCCCACATAGCGGTTGCCCAGCACGGTGCTGCTGTTGCTGCCGCCGGTTGTTTCAAGCCGGCTGCCGCTGAAGCCGCCCGCCATGCCGCCGACAAAGCAGCGGCCCAGCACATAGCCCTTTTGCGTGGTGCAATTATCCAGCCTACACCCGCTGGCAAAGCCCACCAGACCGCCGACAAAATCACCCTTGAGCGGGCTGTCGTCGGTGAGTGTGCCATCAGCAGCATACCCGCCCTTTACGGCGGTTTTCAGCTGTGTTTCGGTCATATCGCGGCGGGTGGTGCTGGCGCTGCCGCGCAGCGTGATATTTTTGCAGTAGCCCGCAATGCCGCCGAAGAACTGGCCCAGCACACGGCTGTTTTGACCCTCGTAGTTGGCACCCGCGCTGACCGTGCCCTCGTTCCGAAGGCCGGTCAGGATGACAGCCGTACTGCTGCTATTATAAAGGTTGCCCACAACGCCGCCCGTAAAGGCGCTGCCGGTGACGGCGGCCTTGTTGGTCATGATTTCTTTCTTGGGATCAAGCGTCAGGTTGGCGGCATCCATCGTGCCGACCACACCGCCCACGCCGACGCTGCGCCAGATTGAGCCTTCCCCGCTGGCAGCAGCTGCGGCGTAGCGTGCCTGTTCTGTAAGGGTATTGTCCGCAGCTTTGGGGGCGCTGTCCTGCAGCAGGCCGGCTACCGTCACATTGGCGTCCACCGTCAGCGCGGAAATTGTTTGAGGCTGGCCGCTTTTGGGTATGGCAACGCCCACGAGGCCGCCAATGCCGCGCGGCTCGTTTGCATAATAAGTAGTGCCATTTCCTGTTGCGTTTGTGCGGGCTGTCGCGGTGGCGTTGTCGTCAAAGGGCAGCATTGCCAGCACCTGCGCGGAAACCGCATTGTTTTTGCCGTGGGTCAGGGTGCAGTTTTCCAGCGTGCCGGTGTTGACGCCGCACAAAGCACCGACCGCACGGATGTCGCGGTACGCGCTGTCAGTTGTTTCCAGCGGCTGCAGGGCTGTGGTCCCGGTCAGCGGCAGGGTGCCTGCTGCGCGGGCAGCGACCTTAACATTGACCTGCACATCGGCATCGCGCAGGGTCATGTTTTTGATCGTGCCGTTATTCTCACCCACAAGGCCGATGTAGCGGTCACGCAGTTCTTCCTTACCCTGTCTGCCGGTCCGGGAGACAGAACTGCCGCGCAGCTGCAGGTTCATGATAGTGATATTTCCGCCGTCCAGCGCCACATTTTTGGGCAGAGTCAGAATGGTCGGCCACGCCACAGCCTCCTCTGCCGAGGGGACCTTGGCCTCCGGCGGGAAGTTTTTGCCCTGCGCCGGGCAGTAGACCGTAACGCTGCCGCCGGTCCAGTTCAGGCCGGTGGCGCCAAGGCTCTGCGCGGCGAGGGTGTAGGAGGCGGCAGTCTGGCCGGACGCCCAACTGTCCGCCCAGCGCAGGTTGTACAGATGGCGGAAATAGGTAAGCTGGCCCTCTGTGGTTGTTGCCTTTTTTGCAAAAAGGCTGTTCTCCACATTGGTGTCAGCAGGTGTGCTGGGGGTATAGCTGCCGGAATAGTCGTCCCGCGCCTTGGCCTGCAGCGTGACATAAAAATCCTGCGGCCCGCCCGACATCAGGCGGGTGATGCTGTACAGGCTGGTGTCGGCCACACTAATTTTGTTTGCCCCCTCGCCGCTGTCATTCTCACAGGAGCGCAGCAAATCAGCGCTGGCCATTGCGTCCAGCGTCAGGACAAAGTTGCCCTTGTTGTAGCTCAGGGGGTAGTAGAGGGTCTTTTCAACCGATGTTTCCTTGCCATCCGTATCATAGCTGTAGATTCTTGTTTTCAGCGGCACCGGCTCATTGGTCTTGACTGCCGGCAGCTCCACCTCGATCTCAAACAGCTTTTTCGTGCCGTCCTTGCTGTAGGCTGTCGCCACATACTGGACCTGCGTGTCGCGGGTCACATCGCCACCCCAGCTCAGGGTCAGCGTTTCGGTGTTGGAGAGGCGCGGGTTCTTGACCTTCAGCTTGGTCTGCTGCAGCTCGACCACATTTACGCGGTCCTCGGCTGAATAGTAGCCCACAAGGCTGTCATGGCGGCGGTGGTCATAGCTTCTGTCATAAATATTCGTTGCGCCGTCTGTTTCCGTAAAACGCAGCTTGTCGGCGTTCGTGTCATAAAACACCGAGTACACCTGCCCGCTGGCGGCATCTATCTCAACGCAGACGGCCGCATTCAGCAGCGAATCATCGTAGATGTAATCGCCCAGCAGCTCGCGCAGCAGCTCATTGTCGCTGTTATCATCTGTTACTTTATCATAATACAGGGCATAGATATTCTTGTTCAGCTCATCGGCCTTCTGCTTGCGTGTTTCTTCGTTTTCCTCGCCGGTCGGCGTAAGCGCGGCGGGGTCAAAATGCGCGCCCGCCTGACCGTTCAGCAGCACCTTCTGGCGGAAATCGTCCAGCTCGCCCGCTGTGTCCTTGCGGGTCAGGGCGATCTGCGCGGTCTGGAAAAGGGTGCGGGCGTTCGCCTCGTTCTTCTCAAACCGGGCCAGACGGATATAGGCAATCAGGCCGCCCCCCACGAGGGCCGCCAAAATTGCCATAATCGCCAGCACGACCATAAGCTCCACCATCGTGAAGCCGCTGCTTCTGCGCGTTTTCTTGTTGCAATGCACCATAGATGCTCCCGTTTATATCACGGCACTGCCGCACCTTCCCGCCCGGCAGACGCCGTATCGGCCATTGGAATTTGCGGCTGCGCCCTGCAAATTTGTACAGTAAGGCATAATAAGACTATATATGATAGTATTATACTCGGTTTGTGATGTTTTCGCAATAAGTGCGGTGAGATTTCGACAAATTTACACCAAATATAGTGCTGCACACGGGCGGCACGCACTATTTTGACAGATTTCATGTTACATTCCAACAAAAACATGGGATTTTTTTGTGAAATTCCTTGCAAATACAGTCTTTGCGGGGTATACTGGTTAGTGTGTTATATATAGAAGTAGAGGAAGTGAAACCATGCTGGCAGCACGACTGGGTGCCTGGCTGCGCAACACCGGGGAAAAATGGGCCAGGACCTCCTTTGCTGAAAAGCTGGCCCTGCTGCTGGCATTGCTCGCTGTGATCTATACCGTTGTGACCGGCGCGGCTGAGCTGCGCTATCAGGCCCGCGCGCGGGAGGCGCTGGCTCAGGTCAAGGCGGCGCGGCTGGCCGCCGGGGCCGTGTCCGCGCAGTGCTATTCCACCGGGCGCACCTTTGCCGACCAGACCACCGCAGACGGCTTTGCCGACGGCGTGGCTGAGGAGATCGAGACACTGGGCGCACTGCCCGGCAGCGTGAGCCTTCTGCAGGTGGCGGACAACGGCTACACTGTGCAGCGGCTGCTCTATCAGGAAAACAGCATCTTCGCCGTCTATGACGCTGCCGAGGGGTACCGTGTCTTTCGCGCGGAGGACCGCCTGCATTACCTGACGGAGGCGAGCCATGCTGCTGCTTGAATGCCTTTTGGATCCGATCCGTTTTTTGCTGGGCGCAGCGCTGTTCAGCTTTATGAATGTCGTGGCCTGGCGGCTGCCCCGGGGCATGGACCCCCTGCAGGGGCGCAGCCACTGCCCGCAGTGCGGCCACACGCTGGGCGCGCCCGACCTTGTGCCGGTTTTCAGCTGGCTGCTTCTGCGCGGGCGGTGCCGCCACTGCGGTGCCCGCATCCCGGTGCGGTATTTTCTGGTTGAGGTGCTGGGCGGCGTGCTGGCGCTGGGCTGCACCCGGCGCTTCGGCACCGCGCTCAGCCTGACGCAGGGGCTGTTCGGCATGAGCTGGGCGGCCCTCACCGCGCTGGCGGTCTGCGGCATTTTGCTGAGCGTTGCGCTCATTGACGCTGAGACACAGCTTATCCCCGACCGGCTCAATCTGGCGTTGGCCGTCTGCGGCGTTTTGGGGACGCTGCTCTCCCCCGCCGGGTGGCTGCCCCACCTGATCGGGGCGTTCTGCGTCAGCGTGCCGATGCTTTTGCTCTGCCTTGCCATTGACGGCGCGTTCGGCGGCGGCGACATCAAGCTGATGGCGGCCGCCGGGCTGTTCCTCGGCTGGCAGAACACGCTGCTGGCGATGTTTTTGGGCATTCTGGGCGGCGGCCTTTACGGCATCTGGCTGCTGGCCGCCAAAAAGGCCGACAAGAAGGATCACTTCGCCTTCGGCCCGTTTTTATGTGCGGGCATCGTCATTGCCATGCTCCTCGGCGAGCCGATCCTGCAATGGTATTGCGCGTTTTTGTAAGGGCGCAGCGCCCGCCTGATTTTACTATCCGTTCGGAGGTTTCTCCCCTATGCCACAATTTCGTTATACTGCGACCAACGCCGAAGGTAAGACTGTCCGCGGCATGGCTGACGCCCCCAGTGAGGAGGCGCTCTACACCAAGCTGCGCGATGACGGCCTGTACATGAGCGAGGCGCTGCAGACCAAGCGCGTCCGCAGCACCTTCCGCCCGTTAAAGACCGCCGTGCTGGCGGATTTCTGCCGCAATCTGGGCACCCTGCTGACCGCCGGTGTGCCGCTGGTGCGCGCCTTCCGCATCATGGCGGATGAGCGCAGCATCGACCCGCAGCAGCGGGCCCTGTACGAGGCCGTTCTGGGCGAGCTGCGCAAGGGTATCCCGCTGTCCGATGCGATGGAGTCCTGCGCACCGGCGTTCCCGAATCTGCTGCTGGCGATGATCCGCAGCGCCGAGGGCACCGGCAGCATCGACCACGCCTGCACCCGGATGGCCACCTACTATGAGCGTGAGCATAAGATGAACCAGCAGGTCGGCAACAGTATGATGTACCCGCTCATCCTCTGCGTGCTGATCGTGGCGGTCATCGCAATTTTGATGACCTTTGTGCTGCCCCAGTTCAAGCCGATGTTTGACCAGATGGAAAAGCTGCCCTTCCTGACGCAGCTTCTGTTTGATGCCAGCGACTTTGTGGGCGCCAACTGGCCGCTGCTGCTTGTGGCGCTGGCGCTGCTCTTTTTCGGCTGCAAGCTGCTTTTGGCCCAGCCCCGCATCCGCCGCCAGTGGGACCGCTTTATCCTGCATGCGCCGGTCGTGGGCGTGCTGAACCGCAAGATCTGCACCGCCCGCTTTGCCAGCACCCTGTCCAACCTGTACGGCAGCGGCGTGCCCATCATCACAACGCTGGGCGCGGCACGCGATTCGATCGGCAACCGCTGGATCGAAAGTCAGTTCGGCACAGCGCTGGACAGCATCCGCGCCGGCCACAGCCTGTCGCAGTCCATCGCCGCGATCGACGGCTTTGAGGTCAAGCTGGCCTCCTCCATCGCCGTCGGCGAGGAGACCGGCAAGCTGGACAGCCTGCTGGCCACGATCAGCGAGACGCTCGACTACGAGGCCGAGATGGCCACCAAGCGCCTTGTCACCCTGCTGGAGCCTGTGATGATCGTCATCATGGGTCTGGTGGTCGGCGGCGTGGTGGCGGCTGTTATCGTGCCGATCTACCAGTCCTACGGCACCATCGGCGCATCGTCCGGCGCCATTTAAACTATATTCCGGAGGGTTCCTCATGGCATCACTTACCTCTTTGTATCTGTGCAGCCGCACGGTGTACGCCGCGGTGGGCAGCCCCACCGCCAAGGGCGCACGGATCACCGCTGCCGCCACGGCCCAGCTGCCCGAGGGCTGCCTGATCAACGGCGTCATCACCAACGAGGCCGACCTCGCCGAGGCGCTCAAGGCCTTTTTTGCCCGCCATAAGCTGCCCACGGGCCGGGTGGCGCTGATCGTAGGCGGCAGTCAGTTCGTACACCGCGTCATCTCCCTGCCCGCCATGAGCGAGAAAAAGCGGCTGACCGTGCTGGCGCATGAGCTTTCGTCCGGCGGTGCCGAGACAACGGCCCCGCTTGACGACTATATGCTGCTGGCCCGCGATGCCAAAACCCGCGCTGACACGGTGCTGGCCACCCGCGTGGAGCAGAGCGTCATTGCTGGGTATGCGGCGCTGGCCAAGGCTGCCGGCTTCAAGCTGTACAGCATTGATCTGGGTCTGGCCGCCCCCATCAAGGCGGTGCGCACGATCCCTGCCCTGCAGAGCGAGACCTTTGTGCTGCTGCATTTTGATGATGACACCGTCTCGGCCTGCCTGTTTGTGAAGGGGCAGTACACCTACTCGACCCGCAGCCGCCTGTTCAATCCGCGCGGCTCGGCAGAATCCGGCGCCGAGATCGCACAAAAGCTGTCGGGCATCCTGCAGTTCCACATTGCCGGAAAGAGCGAGAACCCGATCACGACCGCCTACTTTGCCGGTGCAAACGCCGATGACCTTGCCGTCTGCCGCCCGGGCTGCGAGGCGCTCTCGCTGCGGGTGGCGCAATTCCCGGATTCGCCCACCGTCAAGCTGCCTGAGGGCACAGCCCTTGCGCAGGCGCTCTACGCCGCAGGCAATCTGATCGCGCGCTGACCCGCGCACCAACTATACAAGCCAGGGGATACAAATTATGGCTATGAAACAGAACAACTTTTATCTGCGCTGGCAAAAGGCCGCAGGCGCCGCCAAGAGCGAGCAGCGCAGCCGCAGCATCCGGACCGCTGCCCCCGGCGTCGCCGTGGTGGCCGCCGCCCTGCTGGGCTGGGGTGCCATGACGCTGTATACCGCCTCTCTGACCAGCCAGCGGCAGGACATCGTAAACTGGTGCAATGACAACAGCGCGGCGTTCCTTGCCTCGAGTCAGGATGCCGAGGCGGCCGTGCGGTTCCAATCTCTGACGCAGTACGCCGACGGCATGACCGACCTGCTGGACGGCTACCCTGCTGTGACAAGCAGCCTGCTGCACCGGGTCGAGGCGGCGGGCGATGCTGCCATCACGATCCAGTTCACCAGCTACAACGCCGCCACGGGTGAGCTGCAGTTCAACGCCAACTCCAGTCAGGTCATCGACATTCCGACCTACATCCGCTCGCTGCAGAGCTGCGGCGTTTTTTCGACCGTGAGCTATACCGGCTACAACGCCGACAATGACGGCTATTCCATCGACCTGCGCTGCGTTCTGGCAGCGCCGCAGTAAGGGGGTGCGGTTATGGATATTGCACCGATGACCAAGCGCGACAAGATCCTTTTGTATGTCGTGCTGATGCTGGCCTTTATCGTGCTGTATGTGCGGTTTTTGCTGATTCCCGGCATCGGCAGCCTGCAGCAGGCCCGCGCTGACCTGACCGAGGCGCAGGACGCCCAGATCACCATGCAGGAGACGATCCTGCAGGCGGGCGTGAACGCCGCCAATAAGAACACCGCCTGGGGGGAGCTGCAGACCGCCAACGCGCGGTACTACAGCATCCTGACCAGCGATGAGCTGGACACGCTGGTGACCGGCCTTGAGCTGAACCACAGCATGCAGCCCGTCTCCCTGAGCATCGGCCAGCCGCTGACCCAGAGCATGACCGGCTACATTGCCGGCACACAGGCCGGGCAGAGCCCCGCCCCCTCCGGCGGCGCCGCGGCCGCCGTCACGGCAGATCAGGTGGACACCACTGCCGCAGGCAATGCCCTGCTGCAGCAGTTCCTTGCCGCCGACCTTGTACCCTACTATGACCAGCCCGGCTACCTCCAGACCTCCGATGTGACCTTCAGCTGCTCGGGCGAGGCGAGCAATTTCCTGAGCCTGCTTGATGATCTGGCGGACAACTATCCGTCCATCCAGCTGCAGAACTTTTCCATCACCACCCGCAGCTTTGCCGCAGCGGACGGCACCTCGTCCAGCGGCAGCATCTACAATGTGACGCTGCGCGTCGTACTCTGTGACAAAGGAGGCGTACAGCCGTGAAAAACATCCGTCTTGGCGATGTTCTGATCGAGTTCGGCTACATCACGGCCGAGCAGCTCAACGCCGCCCTTGCCTACCAGAAGGAGCACCGCGACCTGCGTGTCGGCCAGGCACTGCAGGAGCTGGGCTATGTCAATGAGCGGCAGGTCCTGCAGGCCCTTGCCAAGCGCCTGCAGATCCGCATGATCGACATTGAGCACACCAATGTTGATGTGACGGCTGTCGAGAAGGTTCCGCAGGAGCTGGCGCAGAAATATGACATGCTGCCCATCGCGCAGAGCGGCCATACGCTGACCATCGCCGCCAACGACCCGCTGAACTACTACGCCATTGAGGACATCCGCCAGCTGACCGCCATGGAGCCGGAGATCGTGCTGGCCGAGCTGGAGCCGCTGCGCCGCGCCGTCCGCTACTATTACGCCGAGGTCAGCGCCCGCAAGGCGGCCCGCAACGCCAACAGCAGCGATATGGCCGCCGCGCAGACCGAGGATCTCGCCATCGACATGACCGCCGAGGGCGGCGATCTGGACGCGCCGATCATCCGCCTGCTGAACAGCCTTGTGCAGCGCGCCGTGACGACCACCGCCTCGGATATCCACATCGAGCCGTTTGAGGGCGAGACAAAGGTCCGTATGCGCATTGACGGCGTCATCATCGACTATGTGACGCTGCAGCGCGCTTTGCACCAGCCGCTCATCGCCCGCATCAAGATCATGTCCAACCTTGACATTGCCGAGCACCGCATCCCGCAGGACGGGCATTTCCGCGCCCGGCTTGAGACCGGCCCCGATGTCAATGTCCGCGTCTCGATCCTGCCGACCGTCTTTGGTGAAAAGGCCGTGCTGCGTATCCTGTCCAGCAACACCTACATTAAAAATGCCAACCACTTCGGCATGAACGATGAGACCTACCGGCGGTTTTTGCCGCTGCTCAACCGCCCCAACGGCATCGTCTACCTGACCGGGCCGACAGGCTCCGGCAAGACGACAACGCTCTACATGGTCCTGCAGACCATCGCCGAGCGGCAGGTCAATGTCTCGACGATCGAGGACCCTGTCGAGCGCAATCTGGCCCGCATCAACCAGACGCAGGTCAACAACATTGCGGGCCTAACCTTTGAGAGCGGCCTGCGCGCCCTGCTGCGTCAGGACCCCGATGTCATCATGGTCGGCGAGACCCGCGATGCCGAGACGGCGTCCATCTCGGTCCGCGCGGCCATCACGGGCCACATGGTTTTTTCGACCCTGCACACGAATGACGCGCTCTCCTCCATCGTCCGTCTTGAGGACATGGGCGTGGAGCGGTACATGGTCGCCAACTCGGTGGCCGGTCTGGTCGCCCAGCGCCTGATGCGCCGGGTCTGCCCCCACTGCGCCCGGCAGATGCCCGTCACCGAGGAGGAGCGCACCTATCTCGGCCCTGACATTCCCTTTGTGCGGCGCGGCACCGGCTGCACCCAGTGCAACGGCACCGGCTACCGCGGTCGCGTGGCGATCCACGAGCTGGTCATCATCAACCGCGAGCTGCGCGAGCTGATCTCCGCCGGGGCCACGCAGGAGGAGCTGACCGATGCCGCCCGCCGCAATCAGGGCATGACCAGCCTGCGCGAGGCCGCCCTGCAGCTTGTGCGCGAGGGCGAAACCACCCCGGAAGAGCTGCTGAAGATCACCTTCTATGAGGAATAAGGGGAACGGGTGCTGAAGGCAGCGTTCTCTCCGGCTTCTCTTTCTTAAAAGTGAGGTATGTCCCATGCAAATCCATGAACTCACCGCGCTGGCGCGGCAGATGAAGGCCAGCGACATCCATCTCTCCGAGGGGCTGCCCCTGATGTTCCGGGTGGACGGGCGGCTGATGCAGCCCCCCGTGCAGATGAGCGCTGACGAGACCCGCTCCCTGATTCTGGGGCTGATGGACGAGGCGCACCGCGAGGCCATCCTTACCGAGCGGATTGATGCCGATTTTGCGCTGGTCGCACCGGACGGCACCCGCAGCCGCGTGAATGTCTTTTTCCAGCAGGGGCGGGCTGCGGCCACGCTGCGCCTGCTCAACGATGCCATCCCCACGCTGGCAGAGCTGTCGATGCCGCCCGTGCTGACAAAGCTGGCGGACGAGCCGCGCGGTCTGATCCTTGTCACCGGCCCCACCGGCAGCGGCAAGTCCACCACGCTGGCCGCGATGATCGACCATATCAACGAGACCCGCAGCGACCACATCATCACGATCGAGGACCCCATCGAGTATGTCTATCAGGGCAGGCAGGCGCTCATCCACCAGCGTGAGGTCGGCGCTGATGCGCGCAGCTTTGCCTCGGCACTGCGCAGCGCCCTGCGCGAGGACCCCGATGTCATTCTGGTCGGCGAGATGCGCGATTACGAGACGATCTCCGCCGCCGTCACCGCCGCCGAGACCGGCCATCTGGTCCTCAGCACGCTGCACACGATCGGCGCAGCCCAGACCATCGACCGCATCATTGATGTCTGCCCCGCCGGTGCGCAGAACCAGATCCGCGGCCAGCTGGCCGCCGTGCTGCGCGGCGTCATCACCCAGCAGCTTCTGCCGCTGGCCGGGGGCAAGGGCCGCTGCGCCGCGACCGAGATTCTGGTCGGCACCGATGCCGTGGCAAACCTTATCCGTGAGGGCAAGTGCTACCAGATCCCAAGCATCCTGCAGTCCGGCGCCGCACTGGGCATGCACAGCCTGAACGCCGATCTGGCGCGCCTTGTCAGTATGGGCCGCATCACCCGCGAGGCCGCCGAGCGCTGCGCCACCGACAAGAGCGATCTGCAAAATTATTTATAAACAAACCAAAAACGGGGTATCCGCCATTGTACGGCAGATACCCCGTTTTTGTTTGCTTTATTGGGGGGCGCCGCCCCCTGCATCACTTGTTTGCGCCCTCCTTCCCCTCGGCCAAAATCCTTACCAGCCACGCCGGTACCGGTGCGCCCATGGCAGCGGCATTCTCGGCAATGCTGCCCAGCTCCGTAAAAATATACCATACCAGCACCACGGGCAGCACCACGCCGTCCAACTGCAGCCCCAGCCCCGGCAGGTTGGCAACCGCCATGCCCAGCACGCCGTCAGTCAGGGCGCTTACCAGCACCACAACGACCATACCGGCCTTGTGCCAGATACCGGCGCGGGCTGCCGCGCTTGACCACTGCCCCCGGCAGGCCGCTGCCGCGCAGCGGCGGGC
>OGXT01001085.1_pt1 | contig 28624 bp, 27 predicted proteins | sample 1576361 | NCBI WGS metagenome assembly OGXT01 (sample SAMEA3541514, study PRJEB24748) | human gut metagenome | biome: human gut; feature: human-associated habitat; material: faeces | place: China | collected 2012 | reverse complement strand
GGACGATTGTCGTCATCATGCCTATCATCGTCCAAAATACTCCTTTCGATTCGATGGCGAGCGATATTCTGTGCTGTGCGATTCTCTGCGGCAGTTCGGCGGGGATTTCGATTGCATGGACAGATGCCTGTAAATTTTCCATGCCGGTTAGAGTTTTTGCGTTGCTCTGTTCGATGCTTTCCAATCGTCCGGCAAGCTGTGCTATTATTGCCCGATGCTGCTCTTGTTCGGAATGAACGATTTGTTCTATTCGTTGCGGCAAATCCGTATCGGTCGTTTGATTATGCTTTGCCGACAGTTCGGTTTTGATTGTCTTTACCATCGTCTCCTTGAAATCTTCGTACATTTCGTAAGACATCATATCGTTTTCTTTCATTGTTGTTTTATGTTATAATTTAATTTTGGTTTTACGTTCGCGCAGGCGGCGTTTCTGTTCCATTGCTGCTACCGCCATCGCTTCGGCAACGGTGTTGAGATGTGCTGTAATGCGGGCGATATGTTCTTCGGGGCTTTCGCCGGGCTTGCGTTGCAGCTGGACTGCAGACAATCCAATAGGCGAATCGTTGGGCGGTAGCGGCAATGTACCGATATTGCCGCCGAAGTTTATCGAATCGGCATCCGCCTGCCCCTTATTTCCGTTTCCGCCTGTATTACCGAATAGACCGGTGTATGCCGACCGATAATTGCCTATGGCCGCATGGAATCCTTTGGCAAGGGTAGCCCGATAGTGGGTTTGCTGCTGTGCCTGCGTAAAGTGTCGATTCAACTTTGAATAACTGAATTGACGGTCTATCTTTGAGCCTGAAAACTCGAATCCGTTCTTGCCGAACAATACCCCTTGCTTTTGATTGGTCGAGCCGCAATACTTGTAGCGCATACTAATACCTCGCTCTTTCAGCCGAAGCTCCAAGTCGTTCCAATTACCGCAATTAGGTAAACACGTTTTGATTGTGTCATATATTTCGTATTTGGTTTTGTCGGGTTCTCGCAAGCGTTCCCTGCGTACCGATTCTTTTCCCGGCGCAAGGTGCAACCCGTATTCCTCGGTCAATGCGCGACAGACTTTTGCATTGCGGATTTTGATGTTCTTGTCCGAAATGGTCTGTCCGTTGTTCCCCACTCGATTATAGACCAAATGGCAGTGCGGATGCGGTTGGTCGAAATGACGCACCAGCAGATACTGCGTATCGGTAATTCCCATGCGTTGCATATACTCTTTGGCAATATCCAGCATCAGAGCGTCAGTCATTCGCACACTATCTTTCGGAGAAAAGGATAAGGATATATGCCCGACAGCGTTCTTGATCCGTAGGTTCAGTAAAGTTTGGTCTTTGAAGTCCTGCACCATGTCCTTCACTTCCGGAGGCATAATGCCTTCGGCTTCCAAGATCCGGGATTCTTCTTTCATCACATAACCCACCGTCCCCGAAAAGGACGAAGCGGATATTACCTTACCGACCATCGCATATCTGCTTCAGGAGTTTTTCGATGGCCGTGACGATCGCCGCATGCCGTACCCTGACAGCCGCCAGACCTTTGGCATTGGCCAGCCGGGTCAGCTGGTTCAGATTCCGGGCGACGCCTTTCAGTTGGGCCATGAAATCCAGTTGTTCGCGGGTGATCCGCGCCCTTACCGTTCCTCGGTCGATCAGTTGGCGCAGAACCTCGGCAGGCGGTTGCCCGGCCTCGCGGCAGAGGGCCGAAAAGCGGAGTTTCCGTTCGGGGCTGAGCCGTGTGCTGACGACGTATTTGCGGATGTGACCGATGCCGACTTTCGGGCGCCCGCCTTGTTTGCCATATGTTTTTTTCGGTGTTTCCATGATAAGTGGTTAAGCATTTTTTGTTCAGACCAGCGGGATTTTACGCCGACCAGCGGGGAAGGCGCAGTTTTCGTCTACGAAAACACAACCTTGCCTTCCTTAAATCTTTACCCCTTTCCGACACGGTGGTTCAATTTCCGCCCTTTCCGCTTTCAGAGCTTGCAGATTATTCCGACAAGAGTGATCTTGCTTATCGGATATAGTTTTCGTGGTCTTAGGTCGGTCTTTTATGCGGGCGATCAGATAGTCGTTTACGTCCTTGTGCCCGCTGTAAAAACTGCTTTGGTCGATTACCTCGCTGCGGGGGCAAAGACGGATCAGATCGGAGGTCGTTTTACGCCCGGCTTCGTCGTTGTCAAAGAAGGCGTGAATCACCGGATGCCGGGAGAGAAACGGGATGGCTTTGGGCAGGTTGACGACCGAGTTCAGAACCGCGGCGTCGATGCGCAGTCGTTCGGGGTATTTCAGTGAGAGATAAGCGAGGAAATCCATAAATCCCTCGAAAGCGATCACCGTGTCGGAACGGTTGTCGAGGGTGGTGATATGTTTGGGCGAGGAGCCGCCTTTGAACCGCTCGGAGCGGAGCTCCCACCCTCCGGCATCGTTGCGGAACCCGACGGCGAAAAAGGCGCGGCCGTTTACCTCGTAGCGGACTTCGCGGCAGAATGCCGCGGCGACAGACGGGACGATGCCGCGCGAGACGAGATAACCGATCAGTGCCGGATGCCGGAGCGAAGCGTCGGAGAGGATGCGGAGCGCGGGAACGGCGGCCGGACGCACGACCGACAATGCCCCGCCAACGCCAAGAGGCTCACCAACACCCGGTGAAAGAGAAACGGAACCGGCGTCCCTTTTTTCACCGTTTTGCAGCCGTCGGACGGCTTCACGGCTGTCGCACCGCTCCAACCGCATCACGAGGGTGAGCAATGTACCGCCTTCGCCCAGTCCGAAGTCGTACCAGAGATTTTGCACGTAGTCCACTTTGAAACTCGGTGTACGCTCTTCACGCAAAGGGGAAAGATACATGCCGTAGCCGTTGCGTTCGTATTTGGGCTGAATACCTCGTTGGGAGAGGAATTGCCGGATGCCGATATTTTTCAGATCATTCATAATTTTTGTTTTTCGAAGTTTGCCGATATTGCCTTACTACCTACTACATTTGCGTAATCGTTTGATAAATAATTCGCTATGTGTAGTAACCAAGTTTATGTCACCTTACTACCGTAGTAATTGACGTAGTGGCGTAGTAAGATGTCGTAAGGTGTGTATTTTGTATTCTGCTACATGGCAGCCTATTCTTTTTCAATGTTTTATCGCAGTGTGTAGTAGCGTAGTAACTACAATCCGTAAGAGACGAAAGGATTGGGTGTGATCTTCTCGATGACCCAGCCGTAGACGGGATTTCCGTTGACACGTTTCGAGCGGCGCTCGAACCCAGCCTTGCGCAAGGCTTCACCCATACGTTTCTCGGAGAGGTTCAGCGACGAATAGCTGCGCAGATAGTCCAGAATCTCCACGGTGGTCATAAAGCAATCCGTGACGGCATGTTCCGGAGGTTTCTCGAACCCTTTCAGCAGCATTTCGTATTCGATGGTCTGGACATGGAATGCGGCGTTTCCCCGGTGCAGTTCTTCGATTTCGGTTTCGTCGAACCAGTAGCGGAATCCGTTATGCAGGAGTGTTCGGGCTTCGGCGTATACCTGATCCATATTGACCCATATCGCCCGGTCGATGTCGATGGATAACACCTCGAAGGGCAGGAAGCGCCGCGAGCCGGTCGGGTCGGTCAGAAAGTCGTTCCCGTTTACCGAGGGCATGAAGCTCGCTAAGTGGGGATACTCTTCGATGTAAACGTCGTAGGGCCGCCGGTATTTGACCGAAGGAGCCGTGATGAGGTTCTTCAGCTCGTTTTCATCCCGTTTGTTGAGCGCCTTCAGCTGGTCGTCGATGTTAATGAAGAGGTATTCGGCGACCAGCGTCAGCACGTCCTTGTTCTGCGGGTCGATTTTTCCCGTGAAAAGATAACTGGCGAGTGAGCGGGGACAGAGGTTGTCGAGCCACGTGGTCTTGAACTTTCCCTGCTCGCCGGTCAGTACCAGACAGACATGGTTCTGACATCCGAGGTCATTCATCGCATTGGCGACCACGCCGACGAGCCATTTGGTCAGGTACTCCGACCAATGCCGGGCGTTGTGCACAGTGACGGTCGCGGCCAGTTCGTCGATGGCCTGCGTTCCCGTTATTGGCAGCAGTTTATGAAAATACGCCTGCACGGGATTTACACGCTCGGAAAAGTCGCTTTCGAGCATGCTGCGCAGGTTCTCCGCCGAGGTGGAGATGCCGATGGTGCGGTCGAGCTCCCGCCGGAAGGAGTTAAGCCGGTATTTGGTCACGGGGAGGAACTCGCCGTCGCTGCTGCGGAACTCCGCACGGCTTTTGACCGTGTTGTAGCGAAAGGCGTAATGCTCCCGCAGGAACTCCTCGATACGCTCGTTCCGGGACTGCTTGCCGGGGACTGCAACGCTGTCTGACGACTTATTTGCCATCGCGCTCGCCGAGAATCCGTTGAATGTCCGAGGTGCGGTAGCGAACCTTGTTCCCGACCTTAACGGCTTTCAGATATCCTTTGCGGTTCCAATGCCAGAGCGTCGCGTCGCAAACATCGCATAGCTCTTTGACCTGCTCTTTGGTCAGGTAACGTTCCTTGCGGGCTTCGGCGACTTGTGCAGCCAACTCTTCTTTGGCGCGGTCGATAAGGCTTTTGGAGAAAGCCAACAGATCCTCGCCGCTTACCTCCAGCCGGATGCTGCCCGGAGCATCCCGGAGGATGGATAACAAATCTTTCATACATTGCTTTCCGCCCGTTGTGAGGCGCAGCCTTCCGGCGGACGGGAAAGCAACGCCGCCGCCCGGGAATTCGAGCGACGGCGCAAATATAATGTTATGATTGAGCGATATTTAAGCGTTTAATTCGCGGTGTGTTAAGGCGAATTTAACGAGCCTTATTGCGATAGAAAATCTTTTATTTCCCGGATGATAAGGGCCTCGCCGCCCCGACTGCTGACGGCCGATCCGATAAGCAGCGGTTCCGTCAGACGGCTGTATGCTTCCTGTATGCCCCGCTCGTGGACGATGCGGATGTCAGAGCCGTATTCTGCTTGCAGGGCATCGCGGAACGGTTTGATGTTGATGGGAACTACCAGATAGCGCAATTCATCGAGTGCGATCTTCAGACGTGCGATGTCGGTCTGGGTGTGTCTCTTCGTGATGTATTCGCCGATCTTTTGCCGCAACACGTCGGGATGCGTGACAGCCGGTGAAAACATGTCCACCAATGATTTGGTCGTACTCGGCCGGCCGGGTTTCCTCTTTTCACCCGCATCTTCGGCCGGAAGAGTGCCCGCGGCCCATTCCAGCACCCGGTCGCTTTCGGCCAGCCGCATCGCTTCGCGGTGGGCATCCCAGTCCTGCTTGGTGCGCAGTTCTAATTTGATGGAGCGGAAGATCAGCAGTCTGATCGTGGCGCTCATGGTCATCTTCTGCAAGAATCCCAGATCGGGCGAGTGCCGCAGCTCTTCGCAACGCTCTACCATCCGTTCGAAACTCTTGCCGAAGTAGAGCCAGCAAAGCATCGCCGGAAGGGTCGAATCCTTGCCGGGTTGTTCGCACTCCCGGATGATCTTGCCGGCAAGGTCGTGTTGTCGGGCCGCCTGTTCGATCTCATCGACATGCTCGAATAGTCCTTCATTGGCTTTGTCGGACATGAGGCGCCGGTACCGGGGGATAAGGGACATGGCTTGGAATATGACCGACTGGCACCCTGCATAGTCACGGGCGTTCATCGCCTCTTCGAATGCGGCGTATTCGTCGGGGTGGGTGTTCATCCATTCCCGCAACTTCGCTTTGAAAGCCTCGTATTCCTGCTGGCCCATAAGTCGTTTCCTGTTACAATCCGATTTTCAGGTAAGAATCCCGCCGTCCGAGATACATATTCCGGTAATTCTCTTTCAATTCATCGGATAAATAGGAGTTGGCGATCAGCGTATCTAAAAGCGGATAAGAGGTGCAGAATTTGTCGAGTTCCCGTCGGATAGTTTTGTCGGGGAGCCCTAATCTTTTGCCGAATTCCCGGAAAGTTGTGCTGTTGGTCATTCCATAAGGCATAGATTCGGCGGCATTGTCTTTCAGCAACCCTTTGTCGAGAGCGAATATCCGGTCGTCTACATGCAGTTTGGTATTTATCAGGTCGTATGCCGGGGACAGACGGAAATCGCCTGATTCGGTTTCGAGTACCGAAAAATTTTTCAGATGGGCGTCGCCGTTGCAAATCAGAAAATTGAATATGATGAGATCGAAAAATTTCAGGGTCTCTACTTTCCATGCGGGCAGGTATCGTCGAATTAACTCTCCGCATTCTTCGTATGTCAAGTACTCATATTTGTAATTCTTACCGCCGTTTTGCGTAGTCAGTCCGGCGAGCGATGCGAAATCTTCTTTTCTGCGCTTTGTGCCGTCGGGTTTGACATCGAACCGTTTGGTGATATAAGCCGGTTCTCCTCCTTTGAAAAAGCAAAGTCCGTTTGCGGCGGTTTCGATTCCGAATACCTGTGACGCGATTTGCATGGTCAGATTCTCATTCGCGGAACTATATATCCGGTTGCGAAAATCGCTTAACTTCGGTTTGAGGATATATTGGCCTTGTTCGCCTTTTTGAGTTAAAGCCAGTTTACCGTTGCGAACGATCATCGAATATTTGGGTTGTACTCCCGACAGCGAGATTCGCTCCTGATTGTGCAGAAACTCTTCTTGGGCTGCGGAATTGTTGTCGTCATCAATGGGTGTATAATCCAAAAATGGAGACACTTGCCGGCCGTCGAACAGATGTTTTATCGCAATCGGAGAGTAGCTGTCATATCCTTCGGCCAATGTGGACGGGCAAATCGTAATCGGGTTCATTGTTATAGGGGTTTTACGGTTACTGCTCCGGCAACATCCGTTTGCGCTGTTGCCAGCAGAATGCCGAAATGGTCGTTTTCATCGATATGCAGCATGCGGGATTGAACGATGCGGTTGCGGCCCTCGGAAAGCATGTTGCTGAAAAAGGGGAACAGATAGGCTGATCTATACTCCTGTTGTGTTTTGGGTAATGTCAGACTGACGGCTGGCTGCATATCATCAGCATAGTATGTATCATCGTATTTGAAAACATATTCAGTCGGCGATATTTCTGTCAATATGCCGGCTAACTTGCCATTCATGTATACTGCCCCTTGTCTCATAATTCTTTCCGGTGCGGGAAAAGGTACGATCATGAAGGCGCTCATGCAGGCACACAGCGAGACCTACGCGCTCTCGATTTCCGCGACGACGCGCGCACCGCGAACCGGGGAGCGCGACGGTATCGAGTATTTTTTCAAGAACTTCGATCGTGGGATTCCCTTCTCCGCGCTCAATTTTTGTGAGCGTATTGATACCCACACCGGCCAATTCCGCAAGTGTCCGTTGCGTTATTTTCAACATCTTTCGGCGCTCTTTTATTGCATTTCCGATTTTGTTCATAAATCCCAATTTGATGTGATTTTAATGCAAATATAGCGCAATTTATGGATAAGTCAAATAAAATCACTGTTTGCTGTGATTTATGATTGCGGGCTAATGTTCGTTGCATTCCGACCGCGCTGCGGACGCAATCATCTCCTTTACGATAACAAATTTACTAATTCTTTTTTCATTTCATCGTCGATGGTGCGATAACGTGCGAAAGCCTTGCTGCCTTCCTTATGTCCGCTTAAAGCTCCGACCAAATTGGGGTCTTTGACCTGCTTATACAGATTTCCGACGAATGTCCGGCGGGCCAGATGCGACGAGGCGATCTCGTAAAGCACCCTCTTTTCTTCTTCGCGGGTGGTGGGGTTTATGACCGTAACCAACCGCTTCAATCCGGCGGCTTTGAAAATCCGCTTGATCGCCATATTGTATTTCTGCTCGGAGATGAACGGCAGCAGTTTGTCGCCGTCCAGACCTTTGTAACGGGCTGCGATCTCTTTGGCTGTCTGATTCAGCGGAACCCGCACGGTCAGCGGCCGCCCTTCCTTGGTCTTGCGCGGTATGTATTCGATGGCTCCGTCGATCAGATTCGATTTCGTCATTTTCAGCAGATCACCCACCCGGCAGCCGATCAGACATTGAAAAACGAAGATGTCGCGCTGAACGGCCAGTTGCGGATGCCGCATCAGATTCGTGCCGTAAATCTTGTGCAACTCTTCGATCGTGATATAATAAGGCGTTCCGTATGTGCATTCCTCCAACGGGAAATCGTCGAACGGTCGGTTACGGGTCTTTTTGTTGTTGTTGCACCAGTAGAAGAAAGTCCGGATGCGCGAGAAACAATCCAATAAAGTATTCTTCCCTCTGGGTTGCGGCGTGCGTGCTTCGGGTATAGCTTCGTAGATTTTCGGATAAAGAGCGCAGTAGCGGTATTCATTTTCCAGAAAATCCCAAATATCCCGCAAGGTGTCGGCCGTTACTTGATCGATGTCCAATACGAATGCTTTTTGCCCCCTCTTGGTTGTCCGGATATAAAGTTCATACCGCTGTAATCCACGTTTAATGACCCGATAATTCTTTTTGCGGACATCGGAAAGTCGGTGCTTTTCGAGAAATTCGTCGAACAATGCGATCAATGTCGGTTTGGCCGTTTCTTCCGTGGCCGTTTCGATATTGTATTTTTGCGGATTGTAATATTGTTCCAAAGTCTCTTTCAGCCACTCTTTCTGAGGTTCTGCCGTCTGTCGGGACTGATAGGCTTTTTCGAGGTAGGACTTGAGTTTGCGGGCTTCATCGTTGTAATAGGAACGCATTTCGTCATCGCAAACAATTTTGCTTTTGACCTGTTCGGCCTTGTCATCCCAAAGATTGGGATTGATGGTGAGCCGGGTCGGTGCGACCATATCTACCTGCCTGCCATCCCGCAGACGCGCGTAAATGGTTGCTTTCGATTCTGTATCATAGCGTTTTACGCTCTTTTTGATGATGAGAGTTATTTTCATAGTACCCAGATTCCGGATTGACAGAGCAAAAATACGAAAAATTCCCCACATTTTCCCCACATCTGCTAAAATATGTTCAATCTGAATTTATCTGGTAAAATGATTGAATATTTATATATTATTGATAATAAATAAAATAAATATAAATTTATTCATTCTTGCCTCTATTTAAGTTTAATAGAATTTAATATATTCAAATGCGGCTCCGGGTACAGGAAAAATCGCTTAATTTGTTGGTTATGACAAGTTAAGCGATTTTTTGATTGTTCCCGCATGTGAAAATATGCTCTTGGGTGGGTTATCTTTTGTGAGATGGCTGGAATATATCCAATGATTCGTCATAGATAGGGCTTTCGATCCCGAGGAATGACAGGACGCTGTGAAAGACATGGTATTGTCCGACCTTTTTTTCCGTATCTATTTTCATCGCTTCATCCGATGTCCACACAATGAACGGGATCTCGATCTGTTCCTTCGGCGCGACAAGTATGGGCACGCCGTGCATATACAGATTCCCCTCGCCGAGGGACTCTCCGTGATCGGATACGAAGATCACGCAACTGCGCCTTTGGGGAATCCCGCGAAGAATTTCTATTACGGAATGAATGAGATAATCCGTGTAGACGATGGTGTTGTCGTAGGCATTCATCAGCTCTTTCGGATCCGCTTTGGACATCTCCACGGTAGTGCATACGGGACTGAACACCTCGAACTCCGGCGGGTATTTCTTATAGTACGTGGGGCCGTGGCTCGTGCTGGTATGGAGTACGACGAGCATCTTGTCCTTGCTGCCGGAGAGTATCTCTTCGCGGAGGCCTGCGAGCAGAATGCCGTCGTACCTGTCGTCGGCTTCCGGGTGCAATGATTTGATATCCTTTATCTTGTAGAATTTGTCGATGTGTACGGGAGGCTCTCCCCAATTGTTGCTGCGCCATACCACATCCACGCCGCTGCGGTAGAGATAGTTCGGAAGGATTTCGTAAAGTTTGTTGGACGGCTTATGGTCGAGAATGGCCTTCACGCCTGCCGTGGTATAGGTCGCAGCCGCATCTGCAATCAGTGCGGTCACACTGTCTTTCTCCAGAAGCGGATTGGTCGGCTTGCCGTATCCGTATAAAGAGAAATTCTCCCTTCTGGCGGATTCTCCTATTATCAGTACGCATACATCCTTGCCGTCGGAAACGAACTTCGCGTCGGGCAGGGGAATCTCTTTCCGGTTCTGCTTCTTTACGGAATTATAGTAGCGTACGGAATTGACCGTATACGACCACGGCATGACCAGGCTGCCGAGCTTGGGCGCGTTGCGGTCGATCCACGGCCAGTTTTGCATATTGACCAGCGCGATGGCCAAAGAAACCGCCAGTGCGATGCCCGTGCGGGCGAAAAACCGCTTCCAGCTTCCGTAGTCGAACCGCCTTGCAAAAATGTAGATGCATGGAACCACCCCCAAGAAGAGGAGATACCATACGGCAGACCATGAGAAGAATCCGGAAGCCTCCGAATACCGGGTGTTGAATACGTTCCCCATCATCTTGTCCGTGATGAGCACCTGGTATGTGTTTATGAAATAGAGGCTTATGGCATTGCCTATGAATGTGAAGGCAAGGATGCACTTTCCGACGAAGCGTCCGAGAAAGAGCACGAGGTAATAGACGAGAAAATTGAGCGCGAACATCAGCACGCCCAGCCCTCCGGTGATCAATACGCCGTTGAAGCCCCCTTCGATGTTGCCGAGCACCAGCCGGAAGAACGGCCAGTGGAACGCCACGAGCGTAAACAGGCTGAGTCCCGAAGATATGCGGGAGAGGTCGGTCTTTTCTTTCAGAGGCTTTACCATTTGATAACTGTTCTATAAAATGTAAGGATCACTCCCGCGCACAGGACAAGAAGCATAAAGTTGAAAAGGATTGTCAACGGGATGTTCACCGTATGCGACGGAACCGTATACGGGGTTTCCATTTCGGAAGCGTCGTATCGTGCGAACGGATTGGTGTAGATCACCTCGCCGTCGGGGAAATAGGCGGTAATGCGTGCATAGGGGTCGTCGCCGGTCATGGTATAGCTGGCCTCGGACGAGTTTCGGGCCAGCGACAGGGTGGTGTGATCCTGCCCCGTCACCTTAATACTGTCCGCCTGGCGCGACAAGGCGATGTAGATCGTTTCGCCGTCGAGTCCGATCTTCTCGACCGACGGCAGATTCCTGTTTCTGGCGTATTTCACCTCCCAGTCCCCATGTCCGTAGTCGGGAACACGCATCGCATAATAGCACCCTCCGAGAAGCGTTTCCTTTATGTCTTCATACCTCGCCGACGGACAACATAGGAAATTGCACCTTACGGCGATACGACTGGACTTATCGGGATAGTGCAGGTCGTCGTTGGCCAGCCCGAAACTGTAATGCCCGGCACTGAGGGCCCAGTCCCAATATTCGTTTTCGGTGCTCTTTCCGCTGTCGAGTTCCATGATCCTGTAACCGCCGAGTTTCTGCATGTGGCTTTTCGACGTGCCCGTCGTTCTCAGGGGATGGTTCATCTGGATGAAATCGGACTCTTCCCCGAGCATATCCAACTGGAATTGTTTTTGGGAAGCGAAAAACGGGATCAAATGATCGAAGCGGTTGACTTCGTCGCAACCGAATACCAGCTTATGGTATTTGAATAGGTTGATACCGTGTTCGTAGACATTGACCTGCAACAGGGAATCGTACGGATGTAGGGTCAATTCATTGTGATTCGAGAATGTTACGATGTCATATCCGAATTTCCGGTAGGCTTCATCGGTTTCGGCCGGCCAATATTCGCACTCGTTCAGGATGCCCTTTACGCGCGTATGCGTATGAAAATTGGCTCGTTTCCAGCATATGTCGGATTCCCCCCCCGGTATGGGTTAAAAATGTCGGGGCCGCTGAAGGGTTTAGCCTCACTGAAATCATATACAGGGCTTACGCTTGTCACAAAGATTGCCAGCAAGGCGATCAGTATGAGCGAGACGATGGTTTTGCCTAATGCGACCAATATCTTTCGCAGCATGTAAATCAAAGTTCGTTCATTTGGATGCAATGCGTTTCCCATAAATTAATGGCTGAAGATAATTGCTGCAAAGTTAACAAAAATGCGGCAAGAGCAAAAGGGAAAATGGATGTGTAGAAACGACTAAATTCGAATTTGGACATTAAAGTAATAATTGGGAATATTTTTGCGGGTGGGAGCGCGAATGCGGGTGGGGGCTCAAACCGGAATGGGATACCCTTTCCGGCGCTTTCTGGCGGCGGTTGGTGAAAATAATCCGCGCTTTCGGGCGGTTTCTCGGAAAGAAGCGTTATCTTTGCCGAAAAGCAAGTGTATCATGTCCTATAAACCGCCTTACACCATTACGCCGAAGATCACGAATTTGGTTGCACAAATCAGCGAAGCAATCGGCAGCTATTATGCGCACGAAAATTTGCGTCTGCATCGTGTCAATCGAATCAAAACGATTCACGGGACGCTGGCTATTGAGGGCAACACGCTTTCGACGGAGCAGGTCACGGCGGTATTGGAGGGAAAACCCGTCGTTGCTCCTATTAACGAGGTGCAGGAGGTGCGCAACGCCCTTAAAGCGTATGAATTGCTCGACACGCTCGATCCCTGTAAAGTCGATGATCTGTTAAAGGCGCATGCCACGATGGAAGCGGGATTGATCGACGAAATCGGTTGTTTCCGCAAAGGCGGTGCGGGTGTGGTGTCGGGAAAAACGGTTATCCATTATGCGCCCGATGCCGAACGTGTGCCGTTTCTCGTAAACGATCTGTTCGAGTGGCTGCGCACCACGGATGAACACCCGTTGATCGCAAGTTGCGTCTTTCATTATGAATTCGAGTTTATCCATCCGTTCGCGGACGGTAATGGTCGCACGGGGCGATTGTGGCAGACATTGATTTTGAGCAGGTGGCGGCCTATCTTCAAAAACCTGCCGATCGAAAACATTGTATATAAGTATCAAAAGGAGTATTATAAGGCGATTGCCGTAAGCGGCGGTAAAGCGGGTTGCACGCCTTTCGTCGAGTTTGTTTTGGGGGTAATCGCCGAAACGCTCACTACCCAAGAAACTACCCGAAAAACTACCCAAGAAATTATTTTGGAAGCCATCGCCCGCAATCCCAGCATTACACGGGCGGAGTTGGCCGAGGTTGTCGGAATCTCACCCGACGGCGTGAAATATCATTTGCAGAAACTCACCAAGTCGGGCAGGCTCAAACGGGTGGGGTCTACACGCCGCGGGGAGTGGGTGATCGGGTGACAGGAATTCCGAAAAAGGTACTTTTATAGACCCTTTTCAAAAGTTTGTCACCGACCTGTTTTCACCCGTTACGGGCTATATGATCCGCTTTCCCAATTCGATGAACCGTTGTTTGTTGGTGCGCACCTCCCTGTACTCGAAATAGATTCCGATCATCTTTGCCGTCACTTTTTTGCGGTAGGGGATGCCGAGCCGCATAATCAGGTCGTTCATAAAACGGTTGACGACGCACACGGGTAGCTTGTCGCCCGTTTTCAGTTGGGCGTACACCTCCCCGCAGACTTTTTCCGAGGTCAGCAGTTGTTGGCTTTCGTTTTCCTGTATCTGTTTGCCGATTGCGTTCATGTTGTAGTTGTGCCGTTCGATCTCTGCCGCTCCGAGGGCGTAGTAGGCATCCACCATTATCGGCACTTGGCTTTGAATCTCCTCGCGCAGAAAGTAGTATTCATTCCACGTTCGGTTTTGTTCCAGTATCTCCAACTGCCGCACGATTTCGCGGAACAGCTCTTTCATTTTCAGTCGGGGATTTATGCGTTGCAGTCGGTCGCAGTCCGACAACGGATAGATATGTTCGGCGCAATCCGTGTGAAATGCTTTCGCGTACTCCTCCCGCACCAGTTCGGCGTCGGTGTAGTGCCGCTTGATCCGCTCGTCGTCGTAGGCGTTGTCCCACATGAACCAGTTGCGCGTTCCGTCGGCGTTCATGAACCGTTTGTAGTCCATTCCCTCCAACGCCTGCGCACGGGTATCGCAACCCGCCCCCGACGCTTCGATTTGCAGGACTTGTTTGTAAACCGCCTCGCACTCCTCCAACCTCATGGCGATTTCCTCCCGCGATTTGCAGGGCATCTCCTTATTGGTGCTGAAAATATGCGCGGCATCCTCCACGCCGTTGCGGAAGCGTCCGACGATCTGCACGGCTTCGGTCGTGGGGTCGATGACGGTGTGCGTCGCAAACGAAAGGTCGGTTACGATCAGCACGCAGGCTGTTGTCGGCAGTTCGATGTCCACCGCCGAAAAGAAACGGCTCGTGAAAAAGTTGATTTCATCCAGTTCTTCGAGCGAGGAGTAAGCCCGCGAAAAATCCCGCTTGCGGAGTTTCTTCACACTCTCGTAACTGCAAAAGACCTTGCACCGTTTTTCGATCTTATAGGTGCAGATCATGCAGTGGATCGTATCGGTCGAGTTCAGAAAGATGCAGAGCGGATGCCCTTTGCCTTTTACCTGTCCCATAAGGGTACGCACCCAGCCGACGGTGTTGTTCGTATGTATGAGCAACATTTTCGGCTTGTGGTCATAGGTCGGGCGGAGTATCTTCATCGTAAAGCCCTGCTGCTCGAAACGGGGATCGGACGGAATGATCGGCGTCGCAGAAACCATCGCCTTTTGCTTGCATCGGAAAAAATCATCCATCGGGAGCGTGATAGAGCCGCGGTAGCCTGCATCCTGTATCGTGCGTTCGCACTCGTCGAACAGCATGAACCATTCACCGTGCATATCCGTATGCGTCTGCACCATCGCCGAGCGGACTTTGGGGAAACTTTCGGGCGTGGTCATGATTTTCAGATAGCCGTCGTTGTAGTTCGTGTTCAGAAAGTCGATGATGTCCTCGGTCGTTACGCCCTCGAACACGCCGAGTATCTGCGGGTGCTTTTTCATCTTGCCCTCGATAACGGGAACATTCGGCTCGATGATGACGGAGTGTCGGGGCGCATTGATTTCGGCATAGGTCGCACCGCATCCCGTGACGGTCTTGTTGATGATCGAATTGGTAGGTATTTCGGGCATTACGGCGTCGAACCGCTGGCCTGCATCTATTGTGATATATTCAATCTTCATCTAATAATTTGATTTATAGTTAAAAAAAACTTGGGGAGCGAGCGGTGAAACCCGCTCCCCTCGTTCAGCAGTTTAGTTCAGCAGTTCGGTGATGTCCTCCATCGCTTCGGCAGGCATCACGACTTTGCCGTTGGGAAAGTGGTACTTTTTGGCGAGGTAGCCGATTCCCTCCTCGCTCTCATTGTACTCCTCGGAGGTGATCGGGGTCAGTTTCTCCACCTCGGCGGCCACCTCTGCCAGCCACTCGGACTGACAGCAGATTTCACGGTCGGGTTCAAACTCCGTTACTTCGGGCAACTCCTTACCCATCAGGAACGCCATCAGGTAGTTCCAGATTTGGGCATTGAGCAACAGCTTCCCGTCCAACTCGGTGTAACCCTTACGGATTCCGAACCACACGTAGCCGCATCCAGCCACGTCTACACGGGTGGTCACGATCAGGGTGGTAGCCCCTGCCGCAATCGCTTTCGCCAGCGTGCGGAACATTTTGGCATTCCCTGCGGGTTTGATTTTGATAATGCGAAGATTCATTTTCTCCTCCTGCTCCTCGGCGGCTTTGATTTCCGCCATCTTTGCCTCGTGTGCGATTGCCGAGGCCATCATCTCCTCTGCGCGGTTCCCAGCTACCTGCTGCGATTCCGCATTTTCTGAAATTGTAGTCATAGTTTTATTAAATTTGATGTTAATATTGTCGTTGATGTTTGCAAGCGTTTTCATAATCGTTATCTTTTTTATTAAGTTTTGTTGCCGCCTCTTTCGGGCTGTCGGCTACTCCCCGAATCACTCGAATAACCGTACGCTTTATTCGCGGATTCTGGCTATTGAACCTGCATAAATCCGACCTTTGGTGCCTTGGCGAAATATAAATAATAGCCAGCGAAAACTGACCTATTCATTACCTTTGCTGTCGAAAATATTGCAAAATATATCAGGGAAAATATTGTAAATCTGTCCGTTATGACAAAATGGCAGGTGTCATGACACTGGCAGATTTTTGGCAGAAAAAAGAAAGGGAACCGCGATAAACGGCTCCCTTAAATGGTATGGTTATATAGTCCGATCAGTCCAATAGCGGAAAATCAAAATCCTGCATGATAACCTGTCTTTGCAATGGTATCGGTCTGAATCGTGGTGCTTGGTTCATAGCCGCTCGTTTCAGATAGGCGGCAAGGTCGGCGCGGATTACTTTCGGGTCGTATTTGCCGCTCTCTCCTTTATTATTGGGATAACAACCCGTGACGCGTGTATAGTCGTGAATGAGTTGGCATAATTCGTTCGGCATATTGGGCTGGCTGGGGATTGCGTTTTCTTCATGGAGCATTCGGTAAATGCCGTATGCAACTGCCGAATAGATGGCATTCTTCTTTTCTCGCCCCGCAGACGGTTTGCGCCGTTGAATATCCTGCCGTGCTTCCTCGGCTGTCTGTACTTCGGGAAAATAGCTTGCAAGTTCCTTTTTAATCAGACGGAATAACCAGTTATTGCTGTTTGGAATAGAAATCTGTTCCGCTTCCCCATTATTGGTGCGAATTGTGATGGCGGTCTGTTTGTTGCTTTTAAGTGTCCGTGCCTCCATTTGCTCCATAAAAAGCAATAGGTGCGCCCATTCGCTTTGGTATATGTCCCAAGTATGAAACTGAACAAGGTCATTGTATTCGTTTTCGTCGATCTGCTGTTCGCGGATGCAGTAGGCCACCAGCAATAGGGCTTCCTCTATTATCGGGGTAATTGTCCCGTAAGAGTTGATAAGCGACAACAAATCATGGCATTCGAGGTGTCGAAACGGCAAAACCAGATTGCAATCCTCTTTAATGCTGTACTTTACGATATTACCCTCTCGGTGAGGTATCAGACATTTGGCATTTGAAAGTTCTTTGTTGAAATAACCTGCCGTGATGCCGAAATATTTTTCCAGTAAGGGCAGGCAAGCGGTGAAATATTCGGTTGTTACGGGGTAAAAGGTTTGTTCTTCTTGCATAGGAGTATCTTTATAAAGACGAATTTACAAAATTCCGCTTTCTGCCGCAACCGACGACCGCAGAAAAAAGAAAAGGGACTACCCGATGCAAGCGGATAATCCCTTAAAAGGTAGTGATAAATTTAGTTTTGGGGGCTATAAGATAGACCTTTTTTCAAACCTTGTCACCACCTCACAATAAGTTTTGCATGGCCGCATCTATCTGCGAGTTCTCGAATGAATCGAGGTAGATTTGCGTAATCTTTTCCGAACTGTGCCCCAGCGATTCCGAAATGATGGATGTCGAAACTCCCGACCTTTTCAGAACAGTTGCGAACGAGTGCCGCGCAACGTATGTCGTGAGCGTGATAGGCAGGTGCAGATGCTCGCCGATTAGTTTCAGATAGCGATTTATCCGCTTGTTCGTCCGTTGCACCCGTCCGTACTGCTGTTGTGCCGTAATGTGAACAGAACGCCTTAAAACAGGGAAAACATAGTCCTGCGGATGTGCGTTCGGTTGGCGGTACTTGTCGAGGATGTCGAGGGCGGCGGGTTGGAGTTGGAACGACAGGAGTTTACCCGTTTTCTGTCGGTTGAAAACCAGCCGCCCGTCCACGATGTCGGCATAGCGGATGTGCAGAATGTCGGTCAGATTGATGCCGCATGATAAATAGCTGAACAGGAACAAGTCTTTTGCCAGTTGCAGGAACGGTTTGGGGTACTTGGTCAGCGTCCGTACCTCGCAATCCATAATCCGCCGAATATCCTCTTTTGTCAGCGACCGTTTGGCCGTGGCTTCCTTGAATCGGCTCACTTTGAACGTGTCGAAAGGGTAGTCCGTTTTCTTGATTAGGCCGTCGGTGATTGCGCTGTTGTAGAGTACCCGCAACGAACGGAAACGGATGCCGATGGAGTTGTCGGAATAATGCCGTTCCACCCGCAGCCATTGTTCGTATCGTTTCAGCCACTCGGCGTCGATGTCTATAAAATAAAAGTCCAGCGAACGGCAGAATTTCGTCAGCGAGGTGCGGAGTTCCTGAAAGGTCTTGGCGTTGCCTACACGTTTCTCGGCCAGCAGGCGGTCGATGTAGCCGTTCAGATATTCGCCGACGGTTTGGCGCACGACCTTGCGGGATGCCTTTTCGACAAGCGTGTTCAACGTGTACTCCTTATCGCTGGTTTTGAAATCCATGACCTGACTTTGGAGTTCCTGCGTTTTCTGTTGGATAAGGGCTTCGATGCGCTCTTTGTCGGGACAGTTACGGCGCGGTTTACACTTTTCTGCATCCCAGTATTGCAGAGCGAGGGAAATGTGCAGACTGATGTACTTCCGTTTTCGGTTCTTCGTCAGCCGTAACATAATGGGATGCTGACCGTTGGATAATGTTTTGGATGTGTAGAGTACCGCCTCGATTGTTGTGTTCATCGGGAAAATTCGGTTTACACATTGGTTTACACAAACTGCGTAAACCGACGGAGAACGGGCTCAAAACAAGACACGAAAAAACCACCTACATCGCTGTAAGTGGTTGATTTTGAGAGTGACGCCGACAGGACTCAAACCTGTAACCTTCTGATCCGTAGTCAGATGCTCTATTCAATTAAGCTACGGCGCCGAATTGCGAATGCAAATGTAGTGTGAAAATTGCTCTTATGCAAATAATTTGTCGTAAAATTTACCAGTCTTTTTATTTTATATCTTGGTAAGAGGGGTAATTTTGAATATAATACATTGATAATGTTTGATTTGAGGTAATCTGTGCTTTGTTCGGATTCTTTTCCGGGAGTTTGTCGGTGGAAATATCGTTGCCGGGAAAAGAGGGCATTTGTCGTGTCCGACTGGCTATGGGGACCGGAGATTTGTCATACAAAAATTACCCCTGCGGGCTGAAATCCGCAGGGGTAATTCGATGATTTTGCCGGATGCGCTTATTTGACCAGTTCGGCGAGCTTCTCCTTGATTCCTTCGCCTCGCAGGTCTTTGGCGACGATCTTGCCTTCGGGCGAGATCAGGAAGTTGGTCGGGATGCTGCGGATTCCGTACTCTTCGACGATCGGGGCGCTCTTGCCGTCGGTGACGGCGATTACGTTGGGCCACGTCATCTCCTCTTTTACAAGGAATTCTTTCCAACTCTCGGCATCGTTGTCGAGCGATACGCCGTAAATGTTGAATCCTTTGGGGCCGAACTCCTTGAACGCCTCCTTCAGATAGGGCAATTCGCCGCGGCAGGGACTGCACCAGGTTGCCCAGAAGTCGATCAGCACCCATTTGCCGGGGCCGATGAGGGGTGTCACCGAAACGGTTTCGCCCAGGGAGTCGGGCAGCGCGATTTCCAGATAGGGCTTGCCGATTTCGGTATTTTCCTGGGCGGCGATCGATTTGGCGATGGCGGTCAGGATCTGGGTTTTCTGCATCTGTTCGGGGAATTTATTCAGGATTTCGCGGGCTTCTTGCGGTTCCATTTCGTTATAGAGGTTTCCGAAGAAGTAAACGCCGACCAGGTTGTCGGAGTTGTTGTCCAAAGCGCGGCGCATGATGCCGTTGGCTACCTGGTTCAGCGAATCGAATTTCTCCATGTCGTTTTCTTGCATGGCCACCAGGAATTGTCCCTGAAGCATGCCCAAAGAGTCGTTTATCGGCTGGAAAATCTCGTTCGAGCGGGTGCCGCCGACTTGGAATTGGCCCAGATCCGCAGTTTTAACGTCGATTTTTCCCGGTTCGAGGAAGATGAATCCGATGCCCTGGCGGTGCCGGTTGGTAAGGATGGCCAGGTCCGGCTGGTCGATCGTGCCTTTGATTTTGAACGTACCGTCCGCAGCGACGGCTGCCGATGCGATGGTCGGATTTTCGGGATTGCCTTGCATCAGGAATACGGAGTCCGTGATTCCCGGGTCCAGTTTGCCGGTGATGGTGTAGGTATTGCCTCCGCATCCCACGAGGGTGCCTGCGGCAAGAAGACCTATTAACGCTTTTTTCATAGTGCTGAGAAAGGATTAAAATGATTATTTGGTCGGTTTGTGATTCGTCTTTTGGGGTGTTCGCGGCGTTTGCCGGATTTCGCGCTGGGGATTATCCTTCAAAAACCGTTCCCAGCTCGAACTGCCCTTTGCCGAGGCAGCCTTGCGGCCTCCGCCGAGTCCTTTGAACCGATCTTCGCCGAGGGCGCCGTTCAATGGGTTCGAACTCATGAAATGGTGGCACAGGGCGACGGCCATACCGTCCGTAGCGTCCAGTCGCCGGGGCGGACGTTCGATCGTGAGCATGCTGCTGACGAGAGCCGCGACCTGCTCCTTGGGGGCCGAGCCTCGGCCCGTGATACACTGTTTGATGCGTGTGGGGGCGTATTCGAATACCTGCAGTCCGCGGCTCAACGCCGCAGCCATCGCCACGCCTTGCGCCCGGCCCAGCTTGAGCATCGACTGCACGTTCTCGCCGAAGAAGGGCGATTCGAGGGCCACCTCGCGGGGGCGGTATTCGTCCACGAGGGCACCGACCCGCTCGAAAATGTAGCGCAGCTTTTCGTAAGGATCGTTCATCCTGTGCAGGTCGATGTCGCCCAGCACGACCGATCGGACCTCCCGTCCGCAAACCTCCAGCACCCCGTACCCCATGTAGTTGGTGCCGGGGTCGATGCCCATGATGCGGTATGTCGTCGGGTCGGACACGGTGCAGGGACGTTACTTCTCCTTGAGGGCCGCGATCTCCTTTTCCGCCTGACTCACGCGGCGTGCCAGGTCGGGCAGGTTCTTGAAGATGGCCGATGCGCGGTGATATTGCATGCCGGGCAGCGCCGGATAGCCGAAACGTACTTCTCCGTCAGGTACGTCTTTGTCGAGACCGCTTTTGGAGCCGATGCAGACCCTGTCGCCGATGGTCACGTGGTCCGCGATGCCGACCTGTCCCGCGAGGAAACAGTTGTGCCCCACCTTCGAAGTGCCTGCGATGCCTGTCTGGGCCGAGGAAACGGTATTCTCGCCGATTTGCACGTTGTGGCCGATCTGGATCAGGTTGTCGAGTTTCACGCCCCGGCGGATGATCGTCGAGTCGGTCTTGGCCCGGTCGATGCAGGTGTTGGCGCCGATTTCCACGTCGTCTTCGACGACGACGTTGCCCAGTTGCGGAATCTTGTCGAAGCCGCCTGCGGCATTGGGAATGAAGCCGAAGCCGTCGGCGCCGATCACCGCACCCGCATGCAGGATGCAGCGGCTGCCGATCACGCACCCCTCGTAAATCTTGACACCCGGGTAGAGGATCGTTCCGTCGCCGACGGTCACGCCGTCACCGATATAGACCTGGGGATAGATTTGGCAGTCGGCGCCGATGCGGGCTCCCGCCTCGATAACGGCGAAATCGCCCACGTAACAATCTTCGCCCAGTGTCGCCCGCTCCGAGATCGAAGCCCGCTCGCTGATGCCCTGTTTGCGGGGTTTTGCGGCCTGATACATTTGCAGCAGTTTGAGCACTGCGGCGCCGGTGTCTTCGACTTTAATCAAGGTGGCGGTCACGGGTTCCGAAGGGGTGAAATCCTTGTTCACCAATACGATCGACGCACGGGTTTTGTAAAGGTGTTTTTCGTATTTGGGGTTGGTCAGGTAGGTCAGGGCGCCGGGTTCGCCCTCTTCGATCGAGGAGACGGTGTGCACCTTGGCCTCTTTGTCGCCTGCGACTTGGCCGCCGAGAAAACCGGCGATCATTTCTGCGGTAAATTCCATCATAGCAATATAGTAATCAGAGGTATTTTTTTATGTCTATTCCTTCGGGCATGAATTCATCGACCGTGCGGCCGAAAGCCAGTACTTCGCGTACGGTGCTCGAGGCGATGTCGGCTACGGGAGCCGGGGTGAAGAGCATCACGGTGATGATGTCGGGATGCAGGCGGTGGTTGGTCGCCTCCATCGTCCGTTCGTATTCGAAATCGGTGGTGTTGCGCACGCCGCGGATGATGGCCGAGGCATGCTGGTCGCGGGCGAAGTCGCCCGTCAGACCGGTATAGATTCTCACTTCGACCCGGGGGTTGTCCGCATAGAGGTCTTCGATGAGTTGTTTGCGGGCTTCGATGCGCAGCAGTCCTGCCTTGGAAACATTGTTGCCGATGCCGATGACGACCTTGTCGAAGATTCGCAGGGCATCGTCCACGAGTGCCTGATGGCCCCGGGTAAAGGGATCGAACGATCCCGGAAAAATGGCGATGGTGTGTGACATTGGGAGCAAAGGTAATGAAAATGAATACAGAATCCAACAAATGGATCCGGGGGTGTCGCCGAATGTATCCGACTTTCTGCAAAAGTAATGAAAATGAGTGCAGAATGAAACGAGCGAACTGTTTTTTATGCCGAGTGTATTCCGATCTTTTGTAAAGGTATTGCAAATAGGGTGGGACAAAGGAAACCTGTCCGGTTTGTATCGGGCAGGATGCGTTAGTATAATTTGTTCAGGACGCGGGCGATACGTTCGGTGATGATTGCGGCGTAGAGTTGCCCTTCGCAGGCCGATAGCGAGGTGAGGCCCCGGTGATCGACATAGAAAATTTCGTCGAAACGGGCGAGTTGCTCCCGGCCGATCTCCAGCTCCAGCAGAGGCAGGCGGGCGGCTTCGACGGCCCGGTACGCCAATTCCCGTTCGACACTCGGCGGGGCGGGCGGAGTATAGACTTTTTTCCCTTTCACGGCGAACAGGGGCGCTTCGTCGCATACGTGCACGAATCCCTCGCCGTCGCAGCGGATCACCGCTTGTACGCCTGTCCGGACTGCCGCCCGTTCAATGTCCGCTTCCGCCGCCCGGTTGTCCGCCGTCACCGCTGCCTGCAAAGCCAGCATGCAGGCTGCCTCGCGTGCCGAGGTGGGGTATTCGGGGTAGGGAACGCCGTAGTTCACGACAGCCGCAGCGGGCCGCAGCGACCGCAGGGTATACCCGTCGTAGAGGGATACTGCTCCGGGGATCAGCAGCAGGTCGCCCGCCGGTGTGAAGGCCATGCGTACGAACGAAGAGCCTGCGACGGGGTGACGGTTGGCGTCGAGCAGAGTGGCGATCTGTGCCTCCAGTCGGCGAAGGTCGGGGGCCCAGCGCAGCCCGAAAAGCTCTTGTATATTGCGAGCCAGCAGTTCCGTGTGGCGGTCGAGCCAGAGGGGGCGGCGTCCCCGGACATGAAGCGTCTGATAGAGGTATGTGCCTTCGATGCGGGGCATCGGCTCCGGGATACCGTTGCGCAGCAGGATGCGTTCCATTATTGGAGGAAGATTTTGAGAAGCAGCTCGCGGAGCAGCTCCCCGTCCGGGGCGCCGCCCGCGTTCATGCCCTTCGATTTGGCGTCGTATTCGCGCAGCAGCCCCAGGATGCGGAACACTCGGCGGTTGTCCCACCGTGCCGAGGTCTGCTTCAGTTCGCCCAGAGCGTAGGCGTTGTTCATTCGCAGGATGCCTATGAGTTCCGTGTCCGAGGGAAACGGAACTCCCTTGTGGCGGCTGAGCCACCGCAGGTAGTTGATGCGGAAAATTTCGCGGAACTGATTGAAAAGGGCCAGAATCGTTACCAGCAGGGGGTTGTCTTTGGGGTTGCGGGCGAAATGGTCGGCGATGCGCAGGGCCTGTTCGAGGTTCTGTCCCGTGACGGCCTTGCAGAGTTCGAAGTTATTGAAATCCTTCGAGATGCCGATGTTCTGTTCGATGTGTGCGTCGGTGATTTTCTTCGTTCCTTCCGGTAGCGAGAGCAGCAGCTTGCCCAGTTCGTTGGAGATTTTGGCGAGGTCGGTGCCCAGGTGGTCGGTCAGCATCGCCTGGGCTTTCGCGTCGATCGTGCAGCCTTTCGAGGCGACGAACTGCGCGAGCCAGGGGCCGATCTCGTAGTCGCGCGGCCGGACCGATTCGAGCACCGCACCGTGCTGGGCGATGCTTTTGTAGAGCTGCGAACGCTTGTCCACGTTCTTCTCCTTGTGGCAGACGATCAGGATCGTCGTGGGCGAGGGTTTCGAAGTGTATAGCGAGAGTTTGTCGAGACCGCGCAGTTGCTGCGCCTCCTTGAGAATCACCACCTGGTACGAACCCATCATCGGCATCTGCCGGCAGAGGTTCACCACTTGTCCCGCGTCGGAGTCCCGCCCATAGACGGTCAGCTGGTTGAAAGCCCGTTCGGACTCCTGGAGGATCGTCGAGGCCAGCAGGTCGCAGAGAGCGTCGATGAAGAAGGCCTCTTCGCCCATGAGCAGATAGACGGGCGCGAACTTCCGTCCCGCGATTTCGCCTCGGAGACGGTCGTAGGCCGCCATCGTATCTTTGAATTTTACGCCGCTTTTCGCCATGGCTTAAATGATCTCTTTGGTGATGCGCAGCACGTTTTCGGTCTCGGCCGTGAGCCGGTAGCGGTCGTCGATGCGCCGCCCGACGAGCCAGACGATCTCATCCCCGGAAAGCAGTACGAACTGCCGTGCCTTCTCCGGCAGCGGGACTTTATGGTCGATCAGGTAGTCGCTGACCTTCTTGCGGCCGGACATGCCGTAGGGAATGAACCAGTCCCCCTCCTGCCAGCGGCGCACCGTGAGCGGGTATTTGAGTTTGTCGGCATCCACCTGGGCGATGTGTTCGGGTACGCCGAAGCCCTGGATATCGTCGATGTCGCGCAGCTCGAAGTAGAGCACCGAGTTGCCGCAGTAGCAGCGCGGGGCGCCCGCCTCGACCTGCACCTGGCAGGGGTCGTCCGCCGGGATCGGGGTTACCATAATCCGTCCCCGGTCGATGTACGCCACGTGGGATTTGGAGTAGAACCGCTTGCCCGTGCCGGAGTTCTGTTCCAGCGCCCTGACCAGGGCGTCCGACACGTCGCCTTTGAACGAATAGGTCGAGTTGAGCAGTTCGAAGATTACGAAATTCAGCGGGAAAGCCCGGTCGATACGGTCGATGTGGATCGTGTCGATCCCGTTTTCGGTGGTGATGACCTCTTCGCGGATGCGCTGGATGCCGTGGTTGATGAAGAGCTGCGCGTCGGTCAGACGGCCGATGTTCTGACGCATCAGGTCGGTGAACTTGGGGCTGATCTCCTTGATGCGGGGTACGAGTCCCAGGCGGATCTTGTTGCGCAGGTATTTGGTCGAGCGGTTCGACGAATCTTCCCGGTAGGGAATGTGTTGTGCTACGGCGTATTCGAGGATGTCCTTGCGCGAAGCGAACATCAGCGGGCGGATCAGCTTCCCGGCATGGGTGGTGATCCCCGTCAGACCCCGCAGGCCGGTGCCGCGCAACAGGTTGATGAAGAAGGTTTCGATCGAGTCGTCGATGTGGTGGGCGATGGCTACCACCGTGTAACCGTGCTCGCGGCTCAATTCGTCGAACCAGGCGTAGCGCAGCCGCCGTGCGGCCATTTCCATCGATTCGCCCGTGCGCTCCATCTCGCCTTTGGTGTCGAAGCGTTTGTTGTACCAGGGCACGCCGTACTTCTCCGCCTCGCGGCGTACGAGTTCCTCGTCCTCTTCGCTCTCCACGCCCCGCAACTGGAAATTGCAGTGGGCCACGCCGACGCGATAGCCGCTTCGCACGAAGAGCGAGAGCATGACCATCGAGTCCACGCCGCCCGAAACGGTCAGCAGGATGAAATCCTCCGGAGCTGCCAGCTCGTTGCGGCGGATGTAGCGTTGGAAATTGTCCAGTAGGTTCATAGGCAGTGCCTTGTCGGTTTTATAATATATTGACTTCGGGTTCGATCTCCACGCCGAAGCGTTTCTTTACCTGTTCCTGCACTTTGCGGGCGAAAGCGACGATCTCCGTACCCGTAGCGCCTCCGAGGTTGATAATCACCAGCGCCTGCCGGGGGTGGATCCCCACGCGTCCTTCGCTGTGGCCTTTCAGTCCGGCGCGGTCGATCAGCCAGCCTGCGGCCAGCTTGACTTGCGAAGGGTCGGCTGCCGGATAGTGCGGCATATCGGGATAAAGTGCCGACAAGCGTTCGGCCTCCTCGCGGCCGACGACCGGATTCTTGAAGAAGCTCCCGGCGTTGCCCGTCACCGCAGGGTCGGGCAGCTTGGCCCGGCGGATCGCACAGACGGCCTCGCGGATGTTGCGCAGCGTGATGCCTCCCCGCGCTTCGACCGCTGCGGCCAAATCCCCGTATTCGAGTCGGGGCCGGGGCGTGCGGCTCAACGCAAAGCGGACCGAGGTGATGATTACACGTCCCCGCAGGGAGCGTTTGAAGACGCTGTCCCGGTACCCGAACGCGCAGTGTTCTCTGTTCAGGACGAGCGTGTTGAAGGTCTCCGTGCAGAACATCTCGACGCTTCGGATCGCATCCTTGGCCTCGCAGCCGTAAGCCCCGATATTCTGAACCGGAGCGGCCCCGACTTTGCCGGGGATGAGCGAGAGGTTTTCCAATCCCCACAGTTCGTGCTGTACGGCCCATTCGACCAGGTCGTCCCACTCGACGCCCGCGTCGGCTTCGACCGTCACGCAGTCCGGCTGTTCGTCCACGATGCGGATACCCTGTGCCACAGGGGTCAGCAGCGTACCGGGATAGTCTTGCGTGAAGAGGACGTTGTTGCCTCCTCCGAGGACGTACCACGGATCAGGCATTCCTTTCTCGAAGAGTTCCTGCAAATCTTCCGTCCGGTCGAACTCGATGAGGCGTGCCGCCCGCTGCGCCACGTGAAAACTGTTGCGCGGGGCGAGTTCGGGATTGTTAAATTCTCGTATCATATTTGCAAAGTTAGGAATTATTTCGTTAATTTGAATGTTTTCGACAAGCGAGGGCAGAACGACTTCACTCGCTCTGCCGGACGGAGAAAACAGAGAATGCAGTTCGATGTTTCCGATAAGCGAGGCAGGAGAGGACGACTTTTTGCCCGGCGGAGAGAACGGGGCCCGCAGTTCGCCGTTTTCGGTCGAGTGGTGCGGGACGTTGTGTCGGGCAGGGAGAACGACCGTTCGACGGTTTCGATCTATGCGAGTGAGAAGGGAGCTTTTTGTAACAGGCGGGCAGGGCGCCGTGTGCGTGAAGAGAAAAACGGGCGGAGTCGCTGTTTTTTATCGCCCGCTTCGTCGGGCGTCGGTCGATGTGGCGCCGATCTTGCTGAAAGAGAATGAATGTGACTGATAAACGGTTTCCGATATGTTTACGAAAGAGGATTTTGTGCAAATGGAGGAGCACGGCCTGACGCCGGCGGCTCTCGAAACCCAGTTGAAAAATTTTCGGGAAGGTTTTCCCTTTCTTCCCGTGACGCGGGCCGCTTCGTGCGGCGACGGTATTCGGGTGCTGGATGCTGCCGGGATCGAGCAGGCGGCGGCCCGTTACGACCGTGCGAAGGAGTCTTTGCGGGTGGTGAAATTCGTGCCCGCTTCGGGCGCCGCGACCCGTATGTTCAAGGATTTGTTCGAGTTCGTTCGCGAGGGGCGCCGTACGGCTGTGGTCGGGGAGTTGCTGGCCAACCGCCGCCGCTTCGCCTTCTGGCCCGAGCTGCGGACGATCATCGGTGACGATGCCGACGAGCTGCGGACGGTCGAAAATATCGTCGCCGAAGGGCTCCGTTACGGGGAAACCCCGAAGGGACTGGTGTCGTTCCACCGCTATGGGGACGAGGTGCGCAAAGCCGTCGAAGAGCATCTGGTCGAAGGGGCGCAGTACGCCGCCGCCGGGGGCGAGGTGAAGATTCACTTTACCGTCTCGCCCGAGCATCTGACCCGTTTCGAAGCGTTGCTGGCCGAAAAGATACCGGGTTACGAATCCCGTTTCGGGGTCAAGTATCGCATCTCCTTCTCCGTGCAGGACCCTTCGACCGACACGCTGGCCGTGAATCCCGACTGTACGCCTTTCCGACGTGCCGACGGGCGGCTGCTCTTCCGTCCTGCGGGACACGGGGCGCTGATCGGGAACCTCGGAAAGATCGATGCGGACATAGTCTTCGTTAAAAATATCGACAATGTTACTACCGATGCCCGGCGGAGCGATACGGTGCTTTATAAAAAAGCGCTGGCCGGAGTATTGCTCGCATTGCAGGAGCGGATTTTCGAATACCTCATGGCCCTCGAAGTGCCGGGTGCCGAATTGGAGCCTATCGCCGCGTTCATCGAGAATGAACTCTGCGTGAAACTGCCCAAGGACTACGGCACGGCTCTTTTGAGGCAGGTGCTCGACCGCCCGATCCGGGTGTGCGGCATGGTGCGCAACGAAGGCGAGCCGGGCGGCGGCCCCTTCTGGGTGGCTGGGGCCGACGGGCTGGAGACGCTCCAGATCGCCGAATCGAACCAGATCGCTCCCGAAAAGCGGGAGTTGATGCGCTCGGCGACTCATTTCAATCCGGTGGATCTGGTTTGCAGCTTCCGCACCTCGAAAGGCGGTCGTTTCGATCTGCGGGAGTTCGTCGATCCCGCTACGGGTTTTATCTCCCGCAAGTCGGACGGGGGCCGCGAGCTGCTCGCGCAGGAACTGCCCGGTCTTTGGAACGGTGCCATGGCCCGGTGGAATACGGTCTTCGTCGAAGTCCCCATCACGACTTTTTCGCCCGTAAAGGTAGTCACCGATCTGCTGCGTCCCGAACATCAGGGCGATGAATTTTGAATAAGCCATTGCTCCCTTCGGATTTTCATTCGGAGGGAGCTTTTTTCGAGATGAAGACGTTGGTTGTCCCAAACGATTGAAAAAATGCAATCGCACTACTGTCCAAAGAAATTTTCTCAGACATGATTTAAATTAGTTTATATTAATG
>OGXT01001083.1_pt1 | contig 28632 bp, 19 predicted proteins | sample 1576361 | NCBI WGS metagenome assembly OGXT01 (sample SAMEA3541514, study PRJEB24748) | human gut metagenome | biome: human gut; feature: human-associated habitat; material: faeces | place: China | collected 2012 | reverse complement strand
CCGCGTCGCGTTCGGCGGCCAGTCTGGCGGCCTGCTCGTCGCCGAGACGCGCCGCACGGCACAGGGCCAGCGTCATCAGCCACGAGAACGCGACGAACACGATCAATACGATTGCAAGCCAGTTCACGACAGCCTCCCTTCCATGGCCATGGACGGGTGCGCCATCATCGACGCCAGGCGGCGGGAATCGACGGAGCCCGGACCGTTGTGGCGGGCGAATGCCACCACGACCGGGAACGTCCAAACCGACGCCTGGAAATCCCGGTTACACTCGGGAGACACAGAGCAAGACATGCGGAAGGCTTTAGTAAAGTCGTTCATGTGTGATCACTACTCCAAGACAATGCATTGGGCGGCCACGGACCGGGATCCGGCAAGATACGGGATCCGAGGCCGCTCGGAATATTGGTTGCACCGCCCGTCCCCGACGCTCCAACATCGGGAACGGGCATTTTTTATCAGGGGAGAAAAAGGGAATCAAACCATCGCACCACCTCCCCCGGCAGGACTCCCGGCCAGCAGCAGGGACGCGACCGCCCGTTCGCGGGCGGACAGTTGAGCGTAGACCTCCTGGTCGGCGTGCGTGTAGGAGCGCACGGGGCGGATTCGCCAATCGGCAAGAGTGCGGACCTCGCCGCGGCGCAGGGCGCGCACCGCGCATTCCGGGCAAAGGTTCAGGATCCGGGAATCGAGCTGGTCGATGTAGTCATGCCAGCCGTTCATGGCGAGGAAAGCGTCGAAACCGTCCGATGTCTCCTCGTTCCAGCGGGTCGACCAGATCGCGGTGTGGCATCCGTCGCACACCTGGACGTAATCGCTCCGGCTATCCGGCCATTCAGACTGCTCGTAGATTCCACCAGCCATCACGCAACCTCCTCTTTCTGGCACTGTGGTGCACCGTCGATAACAAATTCATAGGACAGGCCGTAATGTTCCTTCAGCCAAAGCAAATCGTTGAGGCTCCAGGGGGTGTGGCCGTTGACTTTGTTGGAAATGCCTCCAGGAGACTGATTCATCTCTTTCGCCAGGCGGCGATATGAGATGCACTCCCGTCTCAGCCATTTCTTCATCGCGTCAGCCATACCGTCTCGACCACTTTCTATTTACTTTCAGTCGTTTTTGTTTATCTAGAATATACTATATCGTTTACTTTGACTAAACGCAAATCGACGTGTTAGATTTGGTTTATTCAGATGACACAAAGTTTGAGGAGAACATAATGGACGAACCGGAAAGCAGCTCCTTCATTGGCGCGGAAGAGGAGGCTATGCACATGGAAAAAGTCGTTGCTTGGAATGTCAAGATGCTTTTGACCGCGCGACGGGCGTCCCAACTCGCTCTTGCCGAGGCGCTGGGGATCAAGAAAGCCGCAATGTCGAGGAAGATTAATGGCTATATCTCATGGTCCTTGGCCGATGTGGTGAAGGCCGCACGATTCCTTGGGACCACTCCTGAGGATCTCATGGACGACACACTGATGAAGAAGATGACCGACGCCCCAGACCATGCGCACCAAGGTGCTTTGGTAGGTGCCGGTTCCCCCAGGTTCCTTGTCAGTCCCTTCAACCCCGATGCGCCGATCGAGGGTGGAATCTCGGGTGCAGCTAAAGGTGCCTTGGCCGGTTTCATACCGCCCGTAGTCCCGTCCGGTACGGATTCCCCGTCCACCCCCTCAAAGCATGACGGGATTGGGGTTTCCGGCCGGTCTCAAGCCCATGAGACACTTGGAGCCATGACTACAGTTATCATGCGCACCTCCGAAGGTGACATCAAAATCAACCTGTTCGACGACGAAACCCCGGAAACCGTGGCCAATTTCCTCGGCCTTGCCACCGGCGAGAAGGAATGGATCGATCCGATGACCGGCCAGCCTTCCCATGAGCCGTTCTACAACGGTCTAACCTTCCACCGCATCATCAAGGATTTCATGATTCAGGGTGGCTGCCCGCTGGGCAACGGCACCGGCGGCCCGGGCTACGACTTCGACGATGAAATCGTTCCTGATCTGAAGTTCGACCACCCGTACCTGCTGGCCATGGCGAACGCCGGCCTGCGTCGTGGCATGGACGGCAAGATCCACGGCACCAACGGTTCCCAGTTCTTCATCACCACCGTGCCGACCCCGTGGCTCGACGGCCACCACACCATCTTCGGCGAGGTTGCGGATGACGATTCCAAGGCAGTGGTCGACAAGCTCGAAGCCGTGAACACCGATCGCATGGACCGTCCGACCGAGCCGGTCGGCATCGTGTCCGTGAAAGTGCTCAAGTAAGCGTTTCCCGCACAGCCGTACAATATAGGAAAGCCCCTCGATTGAGGGGCTTTCTTCATTTTATTTATAGAGGCGTTTGCTTGCAATCACCGGCTTATGTGATTCGTCAACATCACATTTTGCGCAGTCGCGGCTCCGCGGAATCCTTCGCGCCGGTGATACGGTACACGTCGAACACGCCTTCGATTTTACGCACGGCGGCGAGCAGAGTGTTCAGATGCTGCGGATCGGCCATTTCGAAGCTGAATTGGCTGGTGGCCACACGGTCGGTGCCGGTGGAAATCGAGCCGGAGATAATGTTCACGCCGTGATCGGACAGCACGCGTGTCACATCGCTCAGCAGATGCGGACGGTCAAGCGCCTCGACCTGGATCTTGACCATGAACACGCCCTTGGTGCTGGTCCACTGCACATCCACCACACGTTCGGGCTGGCGTTTCTCCAGTTCGAGCATGTTCTGGCAGTCCACGCGATGCACGGACACGCCTTGGTTGCGGGTGATGAAGCCGATGATCTTGTCTCCCGGAACCGGCATGCAGCATCGGGCCAGCTTGACCCAGATGTCCCCCACGCCCTTGACGGAGATACCCAACGAGCTGGTGGTCTTCTTGGTACGCTCCACCTGCTTGAGCGGCAACGCCTCCTGCTCGACTTCCTCATCCACCTCGTCGCTGCCCGCGTCACGGACCAGATGCGAGATGACGTTCTGCGTGGAGATCTGGCCATCACCAATCGCCACGAACACAGCTTCCGCGTTGGCAAGGTTCAACTCGTCGGCGACGCCCACCAATGCTTCCGGAGTCAGCAGCGTGGTGATTGGCAGGTTGCGCTTGCGCATGGCGCGCGTCAGCTCGTCACGGCCTTCCTCGACGGCTTCGGTACGGCGTTCCTTGCTGAACCATTGACGAATCTTGTTGCGTGCCTTCGGGCTCTTGGCGAAGCTCAGCCAATCACGCGACGGACCTGCGGATTCGGACTTGGATGTCAATATTTCAACGGTATCGCCATTCTCGAGCTTGGTATCAAGCGGCACCAATCGTCCGTTCACGCGCGCACCCATGGTACGGTGACCGACTTCGGTGTGCACCGCATAAGCGAAATCAATCGGAGTGGCTTCGGCGGGAAGCGAGACGATCTTGCCTTTCGGCGTGAACACGTAGACCTCTGCCGCGCCCAAATCCTCTTTGAGGGAGCCAAGGAATTCGTCGGAATCCGGCGTTTCGCTCGTCCAGTCGGCAAGTTGCTGAATCCATTTGAGGTTGTCGGCCTCGCTCAGCTCCTGGTTTTCGCCACGCTTGCGGTCGGACTTGTCAGGCGAGCTCAACGCGCGTCCGGCTTGGCCGTTCTCCTTGTACTTCCAATGCGCAGCGATGCCGAATTCCGCGCGGCGGTGCATGTCCCACGTGCGGATCTGAATCTCCACCGGCTTGCCGCCGGGGCCGACCACCGTGGTGTGCAGGCTCTGGTACATGTTGAGCTTCGGCATGGCGATATAGTCTTTGAAACGGCCGGGAACAGGGTTCCACCGCGCATGCACGGCGCCCAACGCCGCATAGCAGTCCTGAATCGTGTCGACGATGATACGCACGCCCACCAAATCATAAATGTTGGCGAAATCGTGCCCGCGCACGATCATCTTCTGGTAAATGGAGAAGTAGTCCTTCGGACGGCCCGTCACATAGGCTTTGATGTGCTGTTCGTCGAGATCCTCATTGATTTCGGCGAGAATCTGCTTCAGGTACACGTCGCGTTGTCCGGCGCGACGGGCCACCAATACCACAATCTCGTTGTAGATCTTCGGATACAGAACCTTGAAGCTGAGTTCTTCCAACTCGGTTTTGATGGCGTTCATGCCAAGACGGTTGGCGAGCGGCGCATACACATCCAGCGTTTCACGTGCCTTTTTCTGCGCGTTCGACTGCTTGACGTAACGCCATGTGCGGGCGTTGTGCACACGGTCGGCGAGCTTGACCACCAGCACGCGCACGTCGCGGCTCATCGCCACCACCATTTTGCGGATGGTCTCGGCCTGGGCGGAATCGCCGTATTCCATTTTGGAAAGCTTCGTGACGCCGTCCACCAGGCCGGTCACCGTGTCGCCGAATTCGGCGCGGCATTCGTCGAGCGTGTAGTCGGTGTCCTCCACCGTGTCGTGCAGAAGGCCCGCTGCCACAACCAGCGGCCCCATGCCAAGATCGGCGAGGATCTGCGCCACTGCAAGCGGATGGATGATGTACGGCTCGCCGGATTTACGCCGTTGCGACGAATGCTGGTTGACGGCGCGCCGGTAGGCTCTCGCGAGAATGCTCATGTCCTCGTCGGGATGGTGGTATTCGCACATCTTGAGGATTGGTTCAAGCGGGTCAAGCGGATTCGTGCTGATCTCGCAGCCCAACATTCTGGCCGAACGAACCTCATGATCCATGTCGCTCATTTCGCTCCTCCTCGCTTGGAATGTACCCTATAGTACCCGCGCATCACCATATGACGGATGTATCCGGCCGCGTGTTGCACGGCCGGATACATCCTCGGTCTTTGTGTATTGCAGTCCCGTCAGGACGCAACGCCGGTTGATCCGAAGCCACGTTCCGCGCGGTCGGATCCGGGCAGGGTCTGCGCCTCGATGAATTTTGCCTCGACGTAGCGTTGGATGACCAGCTGTGCGATGCGGTCGCCCGGATGGAACGTCACGGCGCGTTCCGGATCGAGGTTGATCAACGGCACCTTGATTTCGCCACGGTACCCAGCGTCGATGGTTCCCGGCGCGTTAAGCACCGTGACGCCCTGCTTGACGGCGAGTCCCGAACGCGGATGCACCAGCGCCACATAGCCGACAGGCAATGCGATTGCCACTCCCGTGGGCACCAGCGCCCGCTGGAACGGCTTCAACGTCACTTCTTCGGTGGTGCGCAGATCGGCACCGGCGTCTCCGGCATGGGCGTAATGCAGCTGAGCCGGCTGCCCGGGATCCAGCGACTTTACCAGAACCTCGACGTTTTCCGGCTCGTTGTATGCCTCGTCGAACGCCATCAGGCCGCACACTCCTTGCATACCGGCTGTCCGTCGTCGGTAGTGTAGGCAAGCTGGCTGCGATGCTTCACCAGGAAGCATTCGGAGCAGATGAACTCGTCGCCCTGCATCGGAATGACGGTCACCGAAGCGTCCTCATTGCTCAAATCGGCGCCCGGCAGCTCGTAGTCTTCGGCAATGGCGTTCTCGTCATCGTCCATATCGTTGGAATTGTTCTGAGAACCCTTGCTCAAAGCCTGGAGCGACTCCTCGTCCTCGTCTTTGTTGCGCGGGGAATCATAATCCTGTGCCATCGAGATTCCTTTCGTCATCTATGGTGCTTATGCGCCATAGAATACATGACTTTTCCCCCGCTAGGATACACGAATTGAAATACTCGTAAAATCCGACACGTGGGGCACAATAGAATTAATAGAAAAATCTAAGGGAAAGTGGTGTGTTGTGCCTGAGAATGCGCTCGAAGATGCACGGTTCGATCATGTGAGTGAAACCGGTGAGCTCGTCTTTGTTTCAGGTGCCGGCAAATTCGCCGTCAAGGTCGATGAAGCGCTTGAAAGAGCCATTTTGGAGGCAAAACAGATTCGCACCGAAACCCAAGAGGAGCGTCAGCAGCAAGCGCCTTCCACGCTGCCGATCTCCCAAATCCAATCCTTGATTCGAGCCGGAGCCAATCCGACCCGCGTGGCGGAGCGATATTCGTTGAGCGAAGCGCTTGTTCGGCGTTTCTCGGCGGCGGTGGAAACCGAAAAGCAATATGCGATCGAACAGTTCCTGGCGGTTCCCGCGCCGAAGGAAAGCCGTGTGCGCACGCTTTCCGAACTGATCGAACGCACTTTCGCCGCAGCCCACGTACGGTTGGAGGATGTGCGGTGGAAGGCCACCAGACGCGGTTTGGAACCGTGGAAGATTACCGCGGAGTTCGATTCCGCAGGTCATGCCGCCCGTGCGGAATGGTCTTGGAACATGCATGACAACGCGGTCAACTGTCTGAACGCAACGGCACGCAAGCTCATCGGCGAGCAAGACACGACGACGGAAGGACACGCCGAGAAGCAGGTCGACCAGAATTTTCTCGCATCATTGAATTTGCCGGGCGATTCCGCACGTTCCGCACGTATCGAACAGACGGTGTCCGCTTGGAATGCTCCGGAACCGGTTGCACCACAAGCCACGAATATCAAGACCACCGTTGAGACTCAGTCATCGGCGACCGTTCCGCTGCCGAACCGTCCGGAAATCGCGACGACGCAGTCCCCCGCCCCTTCAACAACGGAACCTGCCCAAAACTCGCAAAACACGCAATCCGCCGGCGAGCAGCAGTCCGATAAGTCCAAGACGGCATCATCCGATCCTCATAGTCAGAGCACCACCAAATCGAAGCGCCGTGCAGGACGCTCCGCAGTGCCGAGTTGGGATGAAATTCTGTTCGGTGACTGATTAACGTTCCCTAACATCCCACGGCAACATCCGTTCAGACGTTCGGATCATTCGATCAAGCCACGTCAATCAGGCATGGAATATCAGATTCCATGTAGGTCAGCGACCCGTGCACGCTGGGCAGATGCATCGCCTTCTCCGCCTGTGTGCGGGAATCGACAATGGTAGTAGAGCCCGCAGCGGAGACGACCACATCGCCGATCATCGACTTGACGCGTTCATCGACTGGTCCGTAGACGCCTTCCTCGATTGCCTGCCGGCGGGTGCGCACCTGGGCGCGCTCCCCCAGCACGTCACGCCAACGAGCGGCGATGTCCTCCGGATTCTCGCCATCCTCGCCATAAAGCATGACACAGCGTGGTTCGCCGCCGACATTCGCGACGCCCCACATCAGCTGGGGTTCGGACGCTATGTCGATGCAGGCTTCCGGGTCGGCGGTTATCATGCCATGATCCGCCACGATGACGATCAGCGTGTTCTTCGGCACACTTCGACGCAGCAAAGACAACTGGGCGTCGATACGCTCATATGTGCCGATCCACTTGTCGGAGTCCCAGCCGTAATTGTGTCCGATCTTGTCCGCGTCGCGCAGGTACACGTATGTCAGTCCGGGCGTGTTCGCCGCTTTCGCCGCGGTCATGATACGTCGGCGTGGATCGTCATTGGAGATGTAGTCGCTGCCACGTAACGCCGCCTGAGTCAACGCGGAGAACGCGAATTTCGGCAGTCCCGAACTGGTGACGCGAACGTCCTGTTCCGCCAATCGTTCGAATATGGTCGGCTGCTGTTGCAGTTTCAGCGGTGCGGGCGCGTTTTTGAAAGAGATGAGCTGGCAGATTTCGCCATTGTCGGGATTGAGCTGCGTATATCCCGTCATGCCGGTTAATCCGGGGCATGTGCCGGTGCCGAACGTGGACATTGCGGCCACGGTGGTGCTGGGCATGCATGTGGCGATTGGCCGCTGGTTAACGCCATCCGCCATCAGCGACCGTAGATAGGGTGAATGCCCCAATCTCATATTGATGTTCCAATATCCGAGACCGTCCACCAGGACCACGACTGCCGAACGCGCGTCCGGCAGGCCAAGTGCCTCTTGGAGTCGTTTCGGATCGGCATGGATGGCCGTTGGAATCGGATGCCCGATGGCGCTGGAAATGGCGGGAAGTACCGAGGATAGGTGGAGAGCACCGCCGCGGCCGCCCTCATCCGGCAGTTCGTCGCCATATCGTGCCGGACTGGTCATGGCTAGCAGCTGGTCGATTTCGGGCACTTCAACACTCATGGTTCCCATTCAAGCACCGCGGCAGTACCAGCTGGTAATATTGCTAGGTTGATTACCATAACCTTTCCGTGAGGAGAACCACCGCATGGTGTCGCACCGCAAACCGGCAAAACCAGCCTTTGACCCGCGTACGGTCAAGGAGAACATCGTCGAAACGCCGTTGAACGAGGAAATGAGCAAGTCGTTCCTCGAATACGCGTATTCGGTGATTTATGCCCGAGCGCTGCCTGATGCCAGGGACGGTCTCAAGCCGGTGCAACGACGCATCATCTATCAGATGGGTCAGATGAGCCTCAATCCGGACCGGCCGTATATGAAGTCGGCGCGTGTGGTTGGCGAAGTGATGGGCAAGCTCCATCCGCATGGCGATTCCGCGATTTACGAGGCGATGGTACGTTTGGCGCAGCCGTTCGCGATGCGGCTGCCATTGGTGGACGGTCACGGCAATTTCGGTTCTCTCGATGATGGTCCTGCTGCTTCTCGTTATACCGAGGCTCGTATGGCGCCGGCCGCGTTGGGCATGAATGCCGATATCGCCGAAAATACCGTCGATTTCACGCCGAATTACGATAACAAGCTTCAGGAGCCGACTGTGCTGCCTGCCGCGATTCCGAACCTGCTGGTCAATGGTGGTTCCGGCATTGCCGTCGGCATGGCCACGAATATGGCCACGCACAATCTTGGCGAGGTGGTGGCTGCGGCCAAGCATCTTATGCGCCATCCCGACGCGACGTTAGAGGAGTTGATGCGCTACGTGCCGGGTCCGGATTGGCCGGGCGGCGGCGTGATTGTGGGCCGCAAGGGCATCCGCGAGGCGTACGAGACGGGTCGTGGCGCGTTGACCACGCGTTCCGTGACGCATATCGAAAACGTGACGGCTCGCAAAAAGGCCATCGTCGTGACGGAACTGCCGTTCATGGTGGGTCCGGAACGTGTGTTGGAACGTATTTCCGAAGGTGTGAAGAACCGTAAGCTGGACGGCATTTCCGGTGCCATCGATTTGACTGACCGGCATAACGGCACGCGCCTCGTCATCGAAATCAAAACCGGGTTCGATCCGAACGCGGTGTTGGCGCAGCTGTTCAAGCACACGCCGTTGCAGGACAATTTCACCATCAACAATGTGGCGTTGGTCAATGGCCGTCCGCACACCATGGGATTGAAGGAAATGCTTCAGGTGTGGGTGGACCATCGTCGTGTGGTGATCCGCCGACGCAGTGAATTCCGCAGGAAGAAGGCGCTTGAGCGGCTGCACTTGGTGGAGGGCTTGCTGCTCGCCATGGTGGACATCGATGAAGTCATTCAGGTGATTCGCTCTTCTGATGATGCCGAGGCCGCGAAAACAAAGCTTATCGCCGTATTCGATCTGGACGAGATTCAGGCACAGTACATTCTTGACTTGCGGCTGCGCCGTCTGACCAAGATGAGTCGTATCGAGCTTGAGGCGGAACGCGACGATCTGAAGCGGCGTATCGAAGAGCTTGAACGCATTCTTGCTTCCGATGAGGCGCTTGACGGCGTGGTCATTGACGAAATGGATGACGCCGTGGCCAAATACGGCACTCCCCGGCGCACGGTGCTGCTGGATGAGGATGAGGAAGGCAATTTGACGCCTGTTGTGGCGCATGGCGATGATGGCGTCTCTGCAAACGCGATGGCTGCCGCGCGCGCCGCCGCGACCGTATCCTCCGCAGCAGCCGATGTCGCCGCAGCCGCAAAGGCCGCAAAGAAGGCCGGCGATGAGAATGCCACCGCATCGGCTCTGCAGATTGATGACGAGCCGTGCGCGGTGATGCTGTCCGCCACGGGCCTGATCGCACGCACTTCCGAGGATGCGGTGGAACGTTGGGAGAATCGTTCGGCTTCCGACGGACGTGCCAAGGATGATCAGATCGTTTCGATGTTCCGCACGTCCACACGTTCCTCATACGGCTTGGTTACTTCAGCGGGTCGTCTGGTGCTGGCCCATGTGGTCGAATTGCCGAAGGTTTCCGCGGATGGGCCGCTCAGTGTCACGGGTGGTGTGAAGGCCGAGGAACTGCTGGGCATGACGGAGAACACCGATCCGATCCGCGGCGAACGGGTGATTGCTGCGATTGATATGCCTTCCACGGATGACGGCGGTCAGCTTGTTCCTTTGGCGTTGGGCACCCGCAACGGCGTGGTCAAGCGTTGGAACCGTGAATCTCCGACCACAATGGATTCGTGGAGCGTCATCGATTTGAAGGATGATGACGAAGTGCTTGCCGCTGCCGAAGCCCGTGATGAGGATCGTCTGGTGTTTGTGTCCACCGATTCCTCGTTGTTGACGTTCGAAGCGAAGAATGTGCGTCCGCAGGGCCGTACCGCTGGCGGCATGGCGGGCATTCGTCTGGCTGAGGGGTGTTCGGTGGCCGCGTTCGCGGTGGTGCCTGATGGCAAGGTGACATGGAATTACGAAGAAGGCGAGAATGGACTGTTCTCTGCTTCCGGAGCCGTGGTGTTGACGGTTGCCGGCGATTCCGAAGCGTTGCCTGGCACTGAAAACGGTGCCGCGAAGGTCACGCCGTTGGAGATGTATCCGACGAAGGGCCGTGGTACGGGTGGCGTGCGTTCGCAGCGATTCCTCAAGGGGCAGGATACGTTGATTCTCGCGTTCGTGGGCGCGTATCCGTTGCATGCTTCCACGCAAAGTGGCGCTCCTGTGGAATTGCCGAAGCCTGATATGCGACGCGATGGTTCCGGTACGGATCTGTCGGCGCCGATTGCGGTGGTCGGCTGATTCGACGAAATCGATTGGCGGGGCTCTGGACTGGTTCTTCTTCCGGTTCAGGGCCTTCCCGTTTTGCGCACTTGGGCCGCCAAGTTGAATGAGCAGGCTGGGTGAAAGTGCCTCCGGCTTGGTTCAGCCATATAGCTTCATGCCTTGTGGGCTGTCCACGAACCCGGCAGCATGCAGCAAACGTCTGTATTCGTTGCGTTCCTTCAATGATTCACCGTTCATTTCGGCGAAGCTGACGCTGCCCTTGGACTGATGCTGCAATGCATAGGCAAGTTCCGTACATGCCGGCTGCAATATTCGCTCGTCATCGGTGAAGCTGACGATTCTGTGGCTTTTCGGCACGACAAACAGCACCGGCATGCCGTGGTCGAGCACGATGACCGATTCCGCTCTGCGCGCCGGTTTCATATGGTGTTGTTCGGGCCATGTGATCGCGGAGCCTGTCAGGTTGGCCGGGTCGGTCACGTCGAGCGCCACGCAGGATTGGCTGCGCGCCTCGTCGTCGCCGCGCAAGGCGTCCACTGTGTCACGTCCGGCGAATTGGACCGCTCCGAATCCTTTGACGAACATGCCTCTGACCAGATTGCCGTGTTCCTCCATACGTTTGAGTACCGGGTATAGTCCGGAGAATCCGCCTGCGACCTGCTCCTTGTCGATTAGCGGAGCGGCGATCACGCCATATCGGTCGAGCAGCGATTCGATCAATGCGATGTCGTATTCCTCGATGCCGGCTGTTGGTTTGCCGGCGGTATCGTCCGCTTGATCCGGTATCGCCATTGGACTGGTCCGGGACGAGTCGACCGCGGACCATAATCCACCGAGCGTCGCCGGTGTCGAGGCGTGGATCCGTACGCGTCTGCGTGCGGCAGTGCGTGGCGCGCGCACTGAAACCGTGCCTTGAGTCAAGGCCCGAACGGGAGCGAATGAACTGTTCGTCACTTTGCCTTGCCATACCAAGGACCACAAGGCTTCCTCGAACTGGCTTTCGCCCCATGCGGGAAGGATGATTTCCCCTGTTTCAGGATTCACGTTGACTTCCGCATGTTCCTGCCAGATGACTTTGGCGGCTGTGGAAAGCTGCCGCGCATGGAAGGCTCCCCCATTCGATAATGCGGCAAGTATCGTCTCCGGCACGGTCATGGTTCCGGCACTATAGGCATTGTTCTGCGATTGTTCGCCGGGTTTCACCAGCAGCCGTGAATCAGCTGGATGGAATGCGATGCCGCCGGCTTCCTTGGCGTTGGAACCATTGATTTTGGAGCCGACCCATACCACGTCTCCGGATGCGAGCAGTTCGTCCAACATACTCGGTTGGTAGTCGCGAACGCGTGCGGGGAAGACCGAGGATTCCCAAACGGAGGCGTTGAGGTATATGCCTTCAAGCTGTTCAATCACACGCATCAGCCCGTCGACGCCTTCATATCGGGCGCCACCCACAGGTCCGACACCTTGTCTGTCCAACAGGAACGCCTGATAGACGGCCGGTTCCACCGGCTTGATGGCTTTGCGTGCCTTGGCAAGCGAAAGCGCGCGGATACGCCGAAACACGTCTTTGTGGAGCCATTGCTGGGGCGTTTGCCGAGGTGACCGTTCCGATGCTGAATCATCGGAACCATTGGCGTCCGCTCCGGCCGCATCATCGACGAAATGGCCTTTCAGCAGTTCGCCTTTGGCATGTAATTCATCCAACATGCGTACGCCTTGGACAGCGTCCAATCCCAGTTCGGCGATCATCTGATCCGCGGTGAATGGGCCATGCGTTTTGACATATCGCGCCACACGGCCGGCAATGTCGGTCTCGTCCAAATCGTTCCAGAACGTCCGTCCGGCAAGCTCCTTCCCAACCTGCGCGATGACGTCGGCATCCAACAGCGAAGCCATGTCCGTGGCTCCCAGAAGACGTTCCAGCACTTCCGGGTCCATGGACAGCAGTTGCGTACTGCGTTCGGCTTGCGGCACGTCGTATTGGTACATGACCGCGCCCACGTATCCGAACAGCATGTTTTCCGCGAACGGCGACGGCGTTTCCGTGACGGTCTCGCTCAAAGAGATGACGCCGGAGCGTAATCCGGACATCACATGTTTCAGCGCGGGCAGATCGTACACGTCCTGTAGGCATTCGCGTGCGGTTTCCAACAGCAACGGGAAGTTCTTCCGAGTTCGGGCGGCGTTGAGCAGTTGCGCCGCGCGCAGCCGCTGCTGCCATAAGGGGACGCGTCTGCCGGGGTTGGCGCGTGGCAGGAACAGCGATCGCGCCGCGCATTCTCGGAATCGTGCGGCATACAGCACGCTTTCGCCGACTTGTGTTCCGATGATGCGTTGCAGCTCTTCCGTGTCGAACAGCAGCAGCTCGCGGATCGGCAGGTTGCCGTCGCCGTCCGGGAGGCGGATGATGATGCCGTCGTCGGCCGCGTATACCTGCCCATCGAACCCGTATCGTTGTTTGATACGTGTGGTGATGGCCATGGCCCATGGTTCGTGCACGCGTCTGCCGTATGGCGAGTGGACGATCACACGCCAATCGCCTTCTTCATCCTGGCAGCGTTCGACGACCAGCTCACGGTCGTTGGGAATCGTTCCCGTGGCGGCGCGCTGTTCGGCAAGCAGGTCGGCAAGATTGCCGATGGCGTTGTCATCCAATCCGTCACGACGTAGACGTGCGATTGTTGTCGTGTCGAATCGGCTGGTCTTGTCTCCTGCGATGCCGTCCGAGACTTCCGCGCGTAGTCCTTGCGCCATATCGCGTATGAATCGGCCTTGGGACCGTCCGAATGCCGCGTCCCGCCCGTCGCCTTCGCCATGCCAGAACGGCAGTCGGGCGGTACGCCCTGGAGCAGGAACCACCACCACACGGTCCCGGGTGATTTCCTGGATCTGCCAGGTCGATGTGCCGAGGGTGATGACGTCTCCGACCCGGGATTCGTACACCATTTCCTCGTCCAGCTCCCCCACTTTGCGTGGGCCCGGTCCGGAGCCTTCTTCGGGAAGCACCACGGTGTAGGTTCCTCGGTCGGGTATGGTGCCTCCGCTGGTCACGGCCAGTCGTTGAGCGCCAGGGCGCGCGGAGATGAGACCCGCCTCTTCGTTGTATTGCAATGGAGGCCGGAAGGCGGAGAAATCCTCGCCGTTGTAGGCGCCGGTCATCATGCCCATTACAGCATCGAACATGGTTCTGTCGAGATCTTCGAATGGCGCGGCCTTGCGCACGGTCACGTACCAGTCGTCTGGTTTCAGATCATCCATCGCCGCGGCGGCGACGGTTTGCTGGGCAAGCACGTCCAAGGGGGTGCATGGAATGGTCAGTGTTTCGATGTCTCCGGAGCGCATGCATTCGATGCTTGCGGCCGTGCCGACGATTTGCTCTCGTGTAATCGGGTAGAACAGTGCATGCGAGACTCCCCCGACCTTGTGGTCGGCGCGCCCCACCCGCTGCAATCCCGAGGACACGGACAATGGCGGTGCGATCTGGATAACCAGATCCACTGAACCCATGTCGATGCCGAGTTCAAGGCTCGATGTGGCGACCACGCAACGCAATTGGCCGCGTTTGAGCTGCTCTTCGATCTGTTTGCGCCGGTCTTTGGAAACGGAACCATGATGCGCCATGGCGATCGCGTCGGCGTCCGCATGCGAGGAGACCAGCATGGTGGTGGATCCGACCACGGAATCGTAGTGTTTGGCGAAGCCTTCACGGCCTTCCGGGGAGCCCAGATCCGGATACGGCTGGGTGGAATCACTGGCTGTGGACTCCGGCTGGGATGCGTTGTCCGACACACTCAAGTCCGTTCGGCCAAGCCTACGGTCGGACAGCGCATCCCGCCCTGCGTCCGCTTTGACGGCGGTTTCAGACCCAGTTTTCCGGGATGTGCGCAATTGCGCATACAGGTCGTTGAGCCGTGCGGTGAGTTTTTCCGCAAGGCCACGGGAGTTGACGAACACGAGGGTGGTGTGGTGTTTCAGTACTTCGTCAAGCACGCTGCGTTCGATGGCCGGCCATACCGAACCTCCGGTCGAAACCCGTGAGGTATGTTCGTTTCCCCCGCCCGAAGTCAGTCCTTTACGTTCCGCCAATGCCTCCATGGCAGGACTCACCCCGGAGATATGCGTGGTATGGCGGTTCGGAAGTTTCACGGCGCCTGCCCTCCGCCCTGCGTCGTCGGAGACGGGATCGCGCATGGCCGAAAGCGGTTCCACCACTTTCAGATCCATGTCGGGGTGCGATTCGGGTCTGATGACGCGTACCGGCCGTATGCCGCCAAGGAAACGTGCGGCTTCGGCCGGCGGTTCCACAGTGGCGGAAAGCCCGATGCGTTGGACGGACCGGCCGGCAAGGCTTTCCAATCGTTCCAAGCTCAGCGCCAGGTGCGCGCCACGTTTGGAGCCCGCGATGGCGTGCACTTCATCCACGATAACGGTATCAACGGCGGAAAGTATCCGTCGCGCCTTGGAGGTGAGCAGCAGGAACAGCGATTCTGGCGTGGTTACGAGGATATCCGGCGGATGGCTGACGATTCTGCGGCGTTCCTGCGGCGTGGTGTCGCCGCTTCGTATGCCCACGCTGACTTTCGGCGATGGCAATCCCATCGCCTCGCACTGTCCGGCGATGCCAGCCAATGGCGCTTGGAGGTTCTTGGCCACATCCACGCCCAGAGCCTTCAATGGCGAAATATACAGGACCTTGACGCCGCGGACGGGTTTACGTTTCTTGGCATTGCAATCGGATTCAGCCGTGCCGTCCCCACCGCCGGACGTCCGCAATAAGTCATCGCCCTCCTTCGTCATCAGACGGTCGATTGCGGAAAGGAAGGCGCACAATGTCTTGCCGGAGCCGGTGGGCGCCACCACCAACACGTTCTCGCCGGAGCGGATGGCCGGCCATGCTAAACGTTGCGCCTCCGTCGGAGCATTGAACGCATGCTTGAACCAGGCATTGGTAGCCTCCGAGAACAAGTCCATGCATTCGTACATACGTTCGATTATGGCATCGCCTTCAGACATCATCCACAACCGGCGGAAAGCTCGTCATCCACCGTCGTCGGCTCATTCGAGCACACCGCCCGGCTGACACATTCGAGCGTCTCACATACGGCGTCGTCAGGCGGCCGCACGGTCGCCGCACTTGCGGCGCAAAGTCTCATGCATGGCGACCATCAGCGCCAGGAACACCACCAGATAGAACGGGAACAGGTTGACCGAAACATGTTGCGCGATCAGCCCGAACAGCGGCGGCATGCACATCGATCCCACATAGGCGCAAGCCATCTGCATGCCGACGATGGCCTGCGATTTGTCCTCGCCGAAATAAGCAGGAGTGGAATGGATGACGCACGGATAGATCGGCGCGCAGCCCAAACCGATGACCATTAGTCCCGCGATGGTGCCGATATTGTGCGGCAACGGCAGGAGCATGATGACGATGCCGGTCAGCACCAACGCCTGGCCAAGACGAATCATGGCCGGATCGTTCAGTTTCATGGTCAGGAAACCGCTGGCGAGACGTCCGACGGTGATGCCGATGCAAAACAGGCTTCCCCACATGGCCGCCGTGGTCTTGTCGATGCCCTTGCCAAGCGCCATATAGCTGCTGGCCCACAACATGGCGGTCGATTCGAGCGCGCAATAGCAGAAGAACATCACGAGGATCTCGCGGGCGCCACGGATGGCGAGCACACCGCGAATACCAAGCGGCTTGCGCCGGTCAGCCGTTTCCCCTTCCGATTGCTCGGACTGCGCGGATTGCACGGAAGAGGTTTCACTCGTCCGCTGCGGTTCGACGGTCTTACGCGCCTTCCACAACGGCAGGCTCAGCACCAGCACCGCGGTGAGCACGACCTGCAGAATGGAGATGGTCCGGTAGCCCCACGCCCAGCCATGGCCGGCACCCAATGCGCTTGCCATGATGTACGGGCCAAGCAGAGTGCCCAAGCCCCACATGGCGTGCAGCCAGCTCATGTGACGGCTTTCGTAGTGGATTGCCACATAGTTGTTGAGCACCGCATCGACGCCGCCCGCGCCCAAGCCGTACGGAATGGCGAAGAGCAGCAGCATCCAGTAATTCGGCGAGATGGAGAAGCCGAACAATGCGAACGCCGTTAACGCAACGGACACTGCCGTGACCTTGCCTGCACCGAACCGCAAGGTCATGCGGTCGGATAGCAGCGCGGACACGATGGTGCCGGCGGAAATCGTCATGGAAATGCCACCCGCCCAGGAAATCGGCGCATGCAGGTCGCCGCTCATCGTCGGCCATGCGGCGCCGAGCACCGCGTCCGGCAGACCCAGACTGATGAAGGCGATGTAAATCACGGCGAGCAGCAGATTGGCCACAGTCAGCTCCTTGTATGTTTTATGTTTGCGGCAATAAAATCACGAAAATACTCCGCTATTTTATCCAAAGTTACCTACCAAACGGTATTTTGTACCTTGCACTATCGACCGACGTTTTTGCATTATCGTGCATACACGAAAAGCGGGTCTCCGCCGTAACGCAAGACCCGCCAATCGCAATCGACATGCAATATCAGGTGTCGATCTTGGAACGGTCGAAATCGTCGGCGTTCTCCACGATGAACGCCTTGCGCGGCGGCACGTCATCACCCATGAGCAGGCTGAAGATGTGGCTGGCCTGTTCGGCGTCCTCCATGCGGATACGGCGCAGCATGCGGGTGCGCGGATCCATGGTGGTATCGGCCAGCTGGTCGGCGTCCATCTCACCCAAACCCTTGTAACGCTGGATGTCCTCGTTGTAGCCGATGTGCTTTTTATCAAGCTCGGCGAGTTTGCCTGCCAACTCATCATCGGAATACGTGTAGATGTACTCGCCCTTATGCGTACCCGTCAACGCGATACGATGCAGCGGCGGCACTGCGGCATACACATGACCGTATTCGATAAGCGGCCGCATGTACCGGTAGAACAGCGTCAGCAGCAGGATGCGGATGTGCGCGCCGTCGACATCGGCATCGGTCATCATGATGATCTTGTTGTATCGGGCCTGTTCGATGTCGAAGCTTGCGCCGGATCCTGCGCCGACCACCTGGATGATGGCTGCGCATTCCTTGTTGGACAGCATCTGCGCGAGCGATGCCTTCTGCACGTTGAGGATTTTGCCTCGAATCGGCAGCAACGCTTGGAAACCGGAATTACGGGCGGCCTTGGCTGTGCCCAATGCGGAATCACCCTCGACGATGAACAGTTCGGCCACATCGTCATTGCCGGGCTGGCAGTCGGACAGTTTCGGCGGCATGGACGCGGATTCAAGCGCGTTCTTACGGCGTGTGACTTCCTTGGTCTTGCGCGCCTGCACGCGGGCATGCATTTCGCCGACGATTTTCTCCAGCACGCGGCCGGACTGTTCCTTGTAACCGCGTTTGGAGCCGGTAATCATCTCACCGAACTGCTTATCGGTCATTCTGGAGACGATCGGCTTGACTTGCGCGGTGCCGAGCACGTCCTTGGTCTGGCCTTGGAACTGCGGTTCGGCGATGCGGACGGTGACGACGGCCACCAGACCGGCGAGAATGTCGTCACGTTCCACCTTCATATGGGAATCCTTGAGATTCACCTTGAGTTTGCGCGCGTTGTCCTCGATGGCCTTGCGCACCTGCTTGGTGATGCCTTGGAGGAAGCCGTCCACGTGCATGCCGCCGCCGGGCGTCTCCACCACGTTGACGAAGCTGCGCATGGTGGTGTCGTAGCCGTTGGTCCATCGCATGGCGATATCGACTGCGCAATCACGCGTTACCTTCTGCGCATACAGTTCACCATCGTCTCCGACCGCCTGCGTTTCTTCAACATACGTGTCCTCGCCGGCGATGCGCCAAATATCGGAGACTGCTTCGCCTTTGGACAGGAAGTCGACGAAATCCTTCACGCCTCCGGTATGGCAGAATTCTTCGACGCGCGCATGCGGATATTTCGGCTGCACGGGCTGGGAAACGGTTTCCTGCGATTGCGTGGCAGCATCGTTTTCTTGCGATTCGGCTGACTCATCAGCTTCGGCTGAATCCTCCTGCAGTATGTCGGCAGAGGTTCCGATATCATCCGTTTCAGCGGACGTGTTCTCTTCCGTCACCTGTTCGATGACATTGTCATCGACTTCCAGCATTTCGTCAATGGACTCGTCGCCGGTTTCGGGAATGTTCTCGTCGATGACGGTGATTTTCAGCCCTGGCACCAGGAAACTGGTCTGCCGTACACGGTCGATGAGCTGGTCATAGCTGAATTCAGCGGTGTCGTTGAAAATCTCCGGATCCGCCCAATAGCGGATGCGGGTACCCGTGGTCTTCGGACTGACTTTGCCGATGATCTCAAGTTCGGTGGGACGATTCTTGCGCGTCTTCTTGAATGGCGAATCGGGAGACGGGTGTTCCGGATCAACGTCGGAATACACTCCGGGGTGGCCCTGATGGAAAGCCATGTGGTGGGTTTTGCCGTCACGATCCACTTCCACGTCGAGACGGGAGCTCAATGCGTTCACAACGGATGAGCCGACACCATGCAGACCGCCGGAAGCGCCATACGAGGAATTGCCGAATTTGGCGCCGGCATGCAGCTTGGTCAGCACCACTTCCACGCCGGTGAGCTTGGTTTTCGGCTCCACGTCCACCGGAATGCCTCGGCCATTGTCCGCCACTTCAACGGAACCATCGTCATGCAAGGTCACGATGATGTGGTTGCAGGCTCCCGCAAGAGCCTCATCGACGGCATTGTCGATGATCTCCCACAGGCAGTGCATCAGGCCCTGGCTGTCGGTCGTGCCGATGTACATGCCCGGACGTTTGCGCACCGCATCCAAGCCTTCGAGCACGGTAAGACTCTCAGCACCGTAATTATCCTTAGCCATGTTCCCTTTCAATTGTCGCCTTACAAGACATGAAGTCGAGAAACCCTGCGTTCATGCCGGTTTCTCGACTTCATTTACTCGCGTCTGATTACTATCACTGGTCCAGGAAGTCGCGCAGCGTCTGCGAACGGGACGGATGGCGCAGCTTGGACATGGTCTTCGATTCGATTTGGCGGATACGTTCGCGCGTCACGCCATACACACGTCCGATATCATCCAGCGTCTTCGGCTGGCCGTCCTCCAAACCGTAGCGCATCTTGATGACGCCAGCCTCACGCGGAGACAGCGTTTCAAGCACCTGCTTGAACTGCTCCTGTAACAGCGAGAAGGCGACGGCATCGGACGGTGCGATGGCGTCGGTGTCTTCGATCAGATCACCGAACTCGGAATCGCCATCCTCGCCCAGCGGCGTGTGCAGGGAAATCGGCTCACGCCCGTACTTCTGCACTTCCTGCACCTTCTCGACCGGCATGTCGAGCTCACGGGACAGTTCGTCCGGCGTAGGTTCGCGGCCGAGGTCCTGAAGCATCTGGCGCTGCACGCGGGACAGCTTGTTGATGACTTCCACCATATGCACAGGCACACGAATGGTGCGGGCCTGATCAGCCATGGCACGGGTGATGGCCTGGCGAATCCACCATGTGGCGTACGTGGAGAACTTGAAGCCCTTCTTCCAGTCGAACTTCTCTACGGCACGAATCAGACCAAGATTGCCTTCCTGAATCAAATCGAGGAACAGCATGCCACGGCCCGTATAGCGCTTGGCAAGAGAGACCACGAGTCGAAGGTTGGCTTCCAGCAGATGGTCCTTGGCGCGCTTGCCGTCGTTCGCGGCCCACTTCAGTTCACGCCGGCGCTTGAAATCCATCTTGTCGGATTCCGTGTCCAGCAGATGTTGGGCGTACAGACCGGCCTCGATGCGTTCGGACAGGTCGACTTCCTGTTCGGCGTTCAACAGGTTCACTCGGCCGATCTGCTTCAGGTAATCCTTGACCGGATCTGCGGTGGCGCCGGCTGCGATCACACGACGCTTCGGATTGCCGGACGGCGTCAGATTGTCGTCGTCATCATCGTCACGCACCACGAAAGCGCCTTTTTCCTTGGGCTCTTCCGGCTTTTTGCGCTTGTCTTCGTCATCGTCTTCCAGTTCGGAATCGTCATCCTCGTCGATATTGTCCTCGTCGAGGTCGTCAGCCTCCCCTTCGTCGTCCACGTCATCAAGGTCATCGTCGAAATCATCAAGATCGGCATCCTCGACGGGATCGTCTTCAGGAGCGTCCTGCTCGATCAGGTTCTCTTCTTCTTCCGCTTTCTTGCTTTTCTTGGCGGCGGAGGTCTTCTTCGCGGCCGTCTTGCGCGACGTCTTCGTAGCGGTCTTTGAGGACTCGCTCTTCTTGGCAGCAGGCTTGCGCGTGGAGGCCTTTTTTCCGGAGGTGGTCTTTTCGGTCAGATCAGTCTGTTCCGTATTTACCGTCGTTTCCTTGGTGGCCAAACTTATCCTCCTATTGATCCCGCCGGAAGCGTATACCATATGGACCCACTTCTGGCAAGGGCAAATCGTCAACTATGTGAGTTAACCATCTTGCGAGGACGATTATTCCCGCGTGTTGAGCTCACCATGCGCAAGTACCGCTTCCTTTCGGCGTGTTGCTCTATGTCTCTTCGGCCCATGCCGGTCCGATATGACGATGCGCCGCGGAGCAGATGATCGCCGCGAGCGAACAATTCTCATCCAACGCGAGCGCACGCATCGCGCACAGCATGGCGCGCTCATCGCCCATCCACCACAGCACATAACTGATGATGGCCAATGGCTGCACATGATACCGTTCGGGGACCATCCCGATGATGTCGAACATCATGTTGACGCCGTTGTCGCAACGTTTCGTGTCGGGTTTTCTTGATGCGTCACGGAACGATCCGTTGAGGGATTCCTCCAGATGACGCGTGTTGCCGGGAAGTGTCGGATTGGCCATGAATCCCATGAGAAAGTCACGTGACGAACGTCGTTCATCCACGATGATGGAGACCAGCAGCGCGTCACGCACCGCCATGGTCTGCTGCATGGCGATGGCAAGTGCTCCCGCACCGTTTCTGGACAGTCTGCATTCTGGCGATGAATCGTCACCTCCCGACGATTCATCGGCCAGCTCATCCATCCATTCCGAGAATGGCCCCTGCAGGAAATCGCGTATGCTCTCCGCCATGCCCAGCGATTTGCAATCCTCCACCAATTGGTCTTCAAGCCGTTCCATCTCGGCTTCGCATATCGGCATGGGCTCGTCGATCGTCTTCATGTCTCGTCCTCCTTGGCGTATCGGAGCGGTCGCTTGATGCAGGCCGCTTTGTTGGAACTATGCATCATCCGGCAATGCAATGAGGCGTTTCGGGACCCCTGTGGTCGGAGAACGTGAAGCTCGGCGTGTCACGAAACGTCCGGCACCGTCGCACCCGCTGCAATCATTATGTTTTCCTCTTGTCGAATGTGTGTGGATAACCTTGACCCATGACTAGCTCTTCCGATTTGGAACAGATTGAAACGCGCACGCTCTCGCTGGTAAGGGATTTTTCGTTCCTGCATGCGGACGATCCGGTGGCGAATTCCTGCAAAGCCGTCGCTGATGCGGTGGCGCAGCAGGCGGTCACGTCAAGTGAGGGCGGCAAACGTCTGCGGGCGTTGCTGACGTTGGATGCGTTCCGTGCGTTCGCGCCGCAGGATGTGGCGGAACGTGATATGGATGCGGTGTTGGATCTGGCATGCGCGATCGAAGTGTTTCAGACCGGCGCGTTGGTGCATGACGACATCATCGACGATTCCGATCTGCGCCGTGGCAAGCCGTCCGCTCATCGTGCGCTTGCCACGGATACCCATAGTGATGCCATCGGCCATGGTTTGGGCATCATGTTGGGTGATATGCTGGCCACCGCGAGCGTGGATATCGCCAATAAAGCGGCTTGCCGGCTTGGCTCCGGGTCTTCCGTGGTGTCGGCCTTCCTGAATATGCACCGTGAAGTGGAAATCGGCCAAGTACTCGATTTGGCCGTGGAACTCAATACGTTAGACGATCCTGAAGAGCTGGCGTCGGCCTCTTTGAATGTCTTCCGTTGGAAGACCGCCAGTTATACCACTATCGCACCTTTGGAATTCGGTATGCTTGCCGCCGGCCTCGCCCCTGCGGACGCGCGCAGGCTCGCACTGGCGATTGGATTGCCTCTTGGTTTGGCGTTCCAGCTCGCGGATGATCTTCTGGACGTCATCGGGTCGAGCCGCAATACCGGCAAACCGGTGGGCGGTGATATCCGTGAAGGCAAACGCACGGTGTTGCTGGCCGATGCGATTGAGGCTGCCGGCGATGTCGAACGACGTGAACTCATCGACATGTGGGAAGCCGAATCACGTGACGAGGCACATGTTAGGCGTGCCATCGCATTGTTCGAGTCCACTGGTGCCATCGCACGTTCCAAGGAACGGATCGCCGGTCTGTGGCTCGAGTCGAAGGCCGCCATCGAGACGCTTGAACTATCGCAGGATCGCAAAGACATGCTTACCGAAGCATGCGCACGTTTCGTACCGATTGTGCGGGAACAGGGCTGATGCCGCCGCACTGTGAAAGACCCGTGTTCATCGCATCTTCCGCAAACCATTCCTTGTAGACTACAAGTGAACACATCTTTGTCGCGAAACGTTTTTTGAAGAAGGAATCGTACCGATTAGCCATGAGTGAAGCCCAGCATGCCCCCGAAGGCCAGGTCATCGAAGGCCGGTACCGAGTCGTCAGCAGAATCGCCGATGGCGGCATGGCCACGGTGTATCAAGCTGTTGACGAGCGTCTGGGACGCACCGTCGCCATTAAGATCATGCACACGCAGCTGGCACAGGGCCCACAACGCGACCAGTTCGTGGAACGTTTCCATCGCGAGGCCCGTTCCGCAGCAGCAATAGCCAATCCCCATATCGTGCAGGTGTATGACACCGGTGAGTTCGATGGACTGGATTTTCTTGTCATGGAGTACGTGCATGGCGTGAACCTGCGGTACGAAATGAACCAGCAAGTCACGTTCAGCGTTCGTGAGACGCTACGCATAGTCGGTGAGACGTTGGACGGCTTGGCTTCGGCGCATCGCGCAGGCGTGGTGCACCGCGATATCAAACCGGAGAATATTCTGCTCAATGACCGAGGACATGTGCAGATCACCGATTTCGGCCTGGCCAAGGCGGTGTCGCAAGCCACGCTGTCCTCCACCGGCATGCTGCTGGGCACGGCCGCCTATCTGGCGCCAGAAATGATTCAGCACAATCAGGCAACGCCGCAGGGAGACCTGTATTCCGTAGGCATCATGGCTTGGGAGATGCTGGCCGGCAAGGTGCCGTTCACCGCGGACAATCCGGTGACGCTGGTGTTCAAGCACGTGCATGAGGATGTGCCGGATATCACGACCGCTTGTCCGGGCATCAATGCAGGCGTGGCCGCATTCCTCGCCCGTCTTACGGCGCGCGCGGTCGAGGACCGTCCCCAGGATGCGTCCGTGGCATTCGACGAATTGCAGCAGTTGCAATCGAACCTCACCATCGACGACTGGCAATACCGTCTGTCAGCCGTTTCCCCGGCCGCAAACGATGCCGCCGACACCATGCCCGGCGATGGCACCCGGCAGATGCCGCTACCGCCCGCTCCTCCAGCACCGCCTGTGCGTCAGAACGACGATCGTACACGACAGTTCAATCCGGAAAACCCGAACAAAACCACCGTCATGCCGGCGCAGCAGGCAGATCCGGAGGCAACCACCCGCTTGGCTTTGGAAAAGAACGACGTCCCCGCCAACAACGTTCCAGCTTCCCCCTCGAACGGTCTGGTCAGTGGTGGACAGCCGAAACGCAGTGGCAAGCGTGCACCTGTCATCATCGCCGTCGTAGCAGCCATCGTGCTTGCCTGCGCAGGCGGTGGAGGCTATGCCTGGTGGTATTTCCGAGGACCGGGCAGCTACTGGACCATGCCTCAGCCGGCAGATCTCACATGTTCCGATTCGGAGCCCTGCCGTATTTCCAACATCAAATGGAACGCCTATGAGGAACTGCTGAAATTCTCCAACATCGAGTACGAAGAGACCGAGGCGTTCAGTGATTCCGTCAAGGCTGGCAATGTCATCTCCACCGACCCGGAGAATGTCGGTTCGCATGTGAGCAAACGTCATCATCAAAAGGTCAAGGTGGTAGTGTCCAAGGGTATTAAGCAGGGCACTGTTCCCACAGACATTCTCGATGCCACCAGTGCGAACGGCAAGGATCCGATCAACGCGTTGAAGCGTGCCGGTTTCGACAACATCGAACAGACTCCGGCCAATGATGACGCGTATTCCATGGACGTACCTCAGGGCGCGTTGCTTGATTTAAGCGTGGATCCCGGCGCGACTCTGCCCCATAACGCGAAGATTACCGTCACGCTGTCCCAAGGACCGAAACCGGTTACCATGCCGGACGTCGTGGGCAAATCGAAGGATGAGGCGCAGCAGACGCTTGATGCGCTCAAGCTCACCGTCAACTGGACCGAGCAATTCGATGACAAGATTCCGCAAGGACAGGTGATTTCCGCTTCCGCGAAGACCGGAGACGAGTTGCACTGGGGCGATAGCGTCAATGCGGTGGTGTCGAAGGGACCGGAAACCGTAACGCTGCCGAATTATGTCGGACAGAAAGCCGCCGCTGCCAAAGCCGCATTGGAGAAGCTGGGATTCAGTGTGAAGATCAGCTCGCAACTGACACTTGACTCCAGTCAAGACAAGAAGGTCGCTTCGCAGGATCCGGTAGGAGGCACCGAGGTGCGACTGCGTCAGGAGGATGGCACGCCGAATACCGTCACCTTGAAAATGTATTCGTCGCTGTTCGACTGATTATCCTGATTACAAAATAGAAATCAGGGGTGTCTGTTCCGAAAACATTCTTCGGAACAGACGCCCCTGATTGGTTTGGAATGAACCTCGCTGAAAACTTATGCCTTCTTGGCAGCGGATTCAGCTTGTGCCTGCGCTTCGGCCTCCTGCTGGGCTTTGAGCTCGGCCTTGACCTTCTGCGCGTATTCGTCGACGTATTCCTGTCCGCTCATCTTCTGGATCTCACGGGTCACGCGGTCGGTAAGCGAACGCAAATCATCGTGGGTAATCTGGTCGGCGGATTTCTTCTCGACTTCAATCGGCTTGCCGTAAATCACCTTGGACTTGCCTTTGTTCGGAATGACCTGTCCTGGCTTCTGCAGTTCACGCGAACCGATGATGGCGGCCGGAATAATGGGGCAACCGGTTTCGAATGCCAGACGCGCCGCGCCGGTGTGTCCTTTGTAAAGACGTCCATCGGGGCTGCGAGTACCTTCGATGTGAATGCCGAACAGATGTCCGTCCTCGATGATCTCACGGGCGTGGTTCAGTGCGCCAAGTGATTTGGAACCGCCGGAACGGTCCACGGGGAACACGCCGACTGACGTGAACCACCATTTCTTGAATTTGCCTTTGATGCCTTTGCCTTCGAAATATTCGGCCTTGCCCATGAAATGAATCATGCGCGGGCAGGTCAACGGCAGCAACGCATCGTCGATGACGGCAAGATGGTTGGCTGCGATGATGGCGCCACCTTCGTGCGGAATGTTCTCAAGTCCTTGCGCGGTCGGTCCCAAACGGTGGATGGCGATTGGTCCCAAGCCTTTTACGAAAAACCAATAGAGCATTCTTCACGATCCTCCCGGCGGATTGGCCTCCGCCCGATTAGAGTATAAGTATGACTGACCTCAACAATAGCAATGACGATGAAGAACGCCCAAATGACGCGTCGCATGGTGGCGGCTCTCCAATGGACGACTTGGATGCGGCTTGGGCCGAGTTTGCGGATTCGCATGCTGACGATTTGAAGGCCGTGGAACGTTCGCGTAGTGCGAAACGTTTCGAGAAGCATGCGCAACGTCGGGAAAAAGAGGCTTTGCTGTCCATCGATGACTTGGATCAGGGCACGTTCACCAATGATGCTCCGGCGAATGGTCGTGGGCCGCGCGATTTCACTGGTTCGAGCTGGCTTGACACGGATCGGGTCATGGACCGTTACGGTGACGACTTCGTGCCGCCGAATCCTGAAATCGGCCATGTGAAACTGTCAAAACTGGTGTTCTGGATATTGCTGGTGGCCGGCGTCATCGGCATTATCGCTTCCGTGTTCGTTCCGGCGTTGGCTTCGATTCTTGGTTCGATTTTCGGTTTGTGTGCGCTGGTCGGCGCCGCTGGCCTCATCGTGCAGCATAAAGGGCATCGTGAAACGCGTACCGACGAATTCGATGATGGAGCACGCGTCTGACGATTCTTTGGCGACAAACTGAATACATCCATCTATGTGAAGGCCCCGGCGGTTATTGAACTGCGCCCCGTTTGTTGGACGTTGTTAATTGGGATACAGGGTCAGACCGCGAGGGACATGCTCCGGAACTCCTCCGGGGTGCGTCCCTCGAGTCGTATCTGGCGTCGTCTGGTGTCCAATGCACGATGTACGAGTCGAACTCTCGGCCGCGGTAGAACTCATCCTTCAAGTGGCCGAAGACCTGCTCGGTCGCCGCGTTGTCCAGGCAGTTGCCCTTGCGGCTCATGGACTGGCGGATGCCGAGGCGTCCGAGCTCGTCCCTCCACCATTGGTGCTGGTACTGCCATCCCATATCTCCCGTACCATCGGCTCCACGTCCGGCCTGGACACGTGCGCCGGGCGCGACAGGTGGTGGTAGTACGTGGATTTCGGCAGCCCGGCTATCCTCAGGAGGTGGCGTTTCCAGAAGTGACGCACGCCGTTGACCGAGGTGAAGATGATCCAGCCGTATTCGGCCAGACGGGCCACGGCCGCGTCCAGCTCGCTGTAGTCGGCCAGGGGGCTGATCTCGATGGTGGGGCACTGGATGACGTTGGCGCCCAGTTCGGTCAGGCTTTGGGCCAGGCCGCTGGCCTGTTCGCGGGCGCGGGTGACCACGATGCTGCGGCCGTACAGCGGACGCTGTTCGAACCAGCCCAGCTGGTCGTGCAGGGAGCAGACCTTGCCCACCACGATGACCGAGGGATTGCTGAATTTGTTGTCCACGGCGGCCTGGGGCAGGGTGGAGATGGTGGCCACCAGGCTGCGCTGGTAGGGCGTGGTGCCGCGGTAGACCAGAGCGGCCGGAGTGTCGGGATCCATGCCCGCGTCCAGCAGGTGCCGGGCGATGTCGGGCAGGTTCTTCATGCCCATGACGAAGACCAGGGTGGAGGCGCTGGCGGCCAGGGCCTTCCAGTTGTGCACGGAACCGGGCTTGTCCGGGTTCTCGTGGCCGGTGATGATGGTCACCGACGAGGCGAAGTTGCGGTGGGTCAGCGGGATGCCCGCATAGGCCGGGGCCGCGATGGTGCTGCTGATGCCGGGCACTTCCTCAAAGGGCACGCCGGCGGCCAGCAGTTCTTCGGCTTCTTCGCCGCCGCGGCCGAAGATGTAGGGGTCGCCGCCCTTGAGGCGGGCCACCACCTTGCCTTCCTTGGCCTTGCGCACCAGCAGGGCGTTGATCTCGTGCTGGGGCAGGGCATGGTTGCCCGCCACCTTGCCCACGTAGATGCGCTCCGCATCGGGGCGGGCATGGCCCAGCAGCGAGTCGTTGGCCAGTGCGTCATAGACCACCACGTCCGCGCAGGCCAGCGCGTCACGGCCCTTCAGGGTCAGCAGCCCGGCATCGCCGGGACCGGCTCCGATAAGATAGACCTTCATTTATACGCCTCCACGCGCCAGTTCCAGCAAGGTGCGGGCGCCGAAGCCCGTGGAACCCACGGGGCAGAGCGCCGTCTTCTTGGTTGCCCAGTCCACGCCGGCGATGTCCAGATGCGCCCAGCGCACGCCCTCACGCACGAAATGCTTGAGGAAGAGCGCCGCGTGGATGGCCCCGCCTTCGCGCGGGCCCATGTGGCAGATGTCCGCCACCTCGCTCTTGAGGTTGTCTTCGTAGCCCTTCCACAGGGGCAGG
>OGXT01001062.1_pt1 | contig 29115 bp, 27 predicted proteins | sample 1576361 | NCBI WGS metagenome assembly OGXT01 (sample SAMEA3541514, study PRJEB24748) | human gut metagenome | biome: human gut; feature: human-associated habitat; material: faeces | place: China | collected 2012 | reverse complement strand
GAAATGCCACATCGGTGTGGATGCTGGCAGCGGGCTGGTTCATACCATGACGGTCACGGCGGCAAATACGCATGACATCACGCAGGCAGCCGCGTTGATTCGCGAAGACGATGAAGTGGTATATGGGGATGCCGGGTATCTGGGAATCCAAAAGCGTCCCGAAATAGCCTGTGACGAGCATTTATCCAGCATAGATTACCGCATGAACAGCCGTCCCGGAAAGCTGCCTCATGTATCTGACAATGCAATTGATTGGGAACGGTATATTGAGAACCGCAAATCCTCGGTGCGCTGTAAGGTGGAGCATGCGTTTCGAATTGTTAAATGCCAGTTCGGTTATAAAAAACGGTGTATTGCGGCTTGAAGAAAAACGAGAATCGCCTGTATGCAATGTTCGCCTGCGCCAATCTATACGCCCTTGCGATCGCCGGGCGAAAACTCTCCACGACCTGATATAGGGGCAGTCTGCCCTTTTTCGGGAAATAGAGCAGAAAAGGAACGCTGTAGTGGCTATTTTGCGCCGGAATCGCCTTAACTAAGCCCCAAAGCGGCTAATAGCCCGAATAGGGACAGAAATAACCCGATTTATTCAGAGATTCCTTAGGGATTGATGCACGCTTTGCTTTGGAACTGTATTTTTATGCAGTCGGATGAGAGGGCCTCTGTGAATTACTATGCCGTTGGATTGTTGCGCAATGAAATTGCATTGATGTCCGGTAAGTGCGGCAAGTAGCGTGATACAGCTTGAACACTGCCTTCGGAGAGGGAATGGAATGCCTTGCAGCTGATGAACGCACTTGTAAAAGTGCTTCAAATTTCGGGCTGTGGTTGCCTTTCGCAAGCCTGTCATTGGACGCACATTGGCATGTCTGTAATAAAATATTGACGAATATTTGCGAAATGTGTTGACAGAACACGCGACGTTATATATACTCATATTGATGAATATGCAGCACTTTTGGCGCTTGCTTTAAGAGGGATTACCTATAGGCGCGTTTGGGTAATCCGGTGAGTTGAACTTCTTACAAAAGGATGTCATGTGAAGGATAGTCCAACAAAGCGTGTAGCTCATGTGACTCCCACGTTGCCGAGCAGACAGACTTTACTGCAAAGTTGAATATCAGCCGCCAGCAGGTTGTTGCAATAGAAACCGAGAAGCGGAAAATGTCATGGAGCATCTTTCTCTCGCTGATTCTGATTTTCGGCCTTGACGCGGAAACGTTGTTAATGATGAAAACTTTTGAAATATATACACCGGAGTTGTTGACACTTTTGGGCAGTGACAAGCAATCCGAGTAAAAGGAAGGAACAAGCAATGAAAAGGTGCTCTCTTTGCAACGCGGTTTACGATGATTCGTATGGTACATGTCCCACCTGTGGTGTCCGCTTAAACAGCCTTACAGAGGCAGCGGAACATCTTGCAAATTCAAACGTGACGGTACACAGCGCTTCTTTGAATAACGGAAGTCGCCAAAATGCGCAAGCCTCCTCGATACAGTTTTATGAAAGAAGCGGGTCGACGCACATTTTTAACGGTGCGCTTGCGGAAGTCAGTACACAACAGTATTACCAGTCGAAATCTACCAAATTGATTCGGGCAGTGTTTTCCGGTGAGCCTTACCAGCTCAGCCATACATCATATATAACCATCTTGCGAATTGAGGAGCATGCGTTGCGCAGATATCCCGAGCAAGCACAGGATATTGTTCTTTTTGGCGGCGTACAAAATGTTTTTGCGCCGGGCGATGATTTAACAATCCGCGCAAAGAGAAAAGGAAACCGTTATGTTGCCAAGCGAATTTTCAGCCATTCCATCGACAGAAATATTCGAATTGAGGGCAATATTCCGGCAGGTTTGATTCGGTTTCTATTCCTGATTCTCGCAGCAGCGATCATTTGGGCGATACACGGGATCGTCAGCATTGACTATCTTGCGGCAGGGCAAGGAATTCTGCGCTTTTTTACCTCGCTGATCCCGACTGCCCTGACCATTTGGTTTCTTTGGATTCTGATTAAATCGTTTTTCAAAAAATAGTCCGAATTTTTATTGGGCAGGGGTGATATTATGCCGAATCGAATCATTCATGGGCTGAACGATGTTGCCGCAAGTGCGGAAGCTATTCAAAGCTTTTATACAAAACAGTATTTGCGTCAGGAGAAATACATCCCCTCGGATTATCTCTGGAAACAGTTGCCGGAGTCAATAGGCATTAACAAATACTACCGCGTCTGCGGTTACGCTCTGAACAACACTCGAGAAAACGATTACTCAAATATAACATCACTTGCCGCGCAAATTGTAACCGCCCTGTCTAAAGTTCGAACCGCAATGGCATATACGCTTTACTATGAGACCGGAAGTCTTAATGTTTATTGTGGGACTAATTACAGGCACTCGCAAATCATAGCGGATGCCCTTACGGGTGATTCGCTAAACGCTTCTCTCGAAAATATTTGGATTCACCCGGAAAAGCTCACAAAAGTCCAACAGCATAATGCCATTTTGGTAGGGACAACAAAACCGGAATGCGGGGCAATCGACCGCCTTATCAGCAGCTTGTGCATTGACGGCAATTATATTATCAACTTTCTCTGCATTCCCTGCTCCGATGATGAAGTCATCGATGCACGAAAGCAGCTGTATCGGCTGCATGAGCTGCTCGAACCTGTTTCAACCTATGAGTGGACGTATGGTGCAGGACGTCAGCGGAGGCATACCACGACGAACGCAGATGTTGCAGATGCAATTCGGGCAATCGATGCAGCACAAGAATGCTTGGAAAGAAACGCTTGGAAAGTGTTGATCCACATCGGCGCAAGCACGGTATCCGACATGCAACAGGTTACTGCATCTCTTGCGGCGATGCTTGGCTCGGCGATTCCGTTCCCCTGCAACAGAGCGATTATTTTACGCTCTGCATGGAGGTACCCTGCGGTGTTTCTCGGGGATATCAATTTCGGCGGTTTGTACAGCCATTCGCTCATGAATGTTGTAGATGACGAAACACTGCGCTCCTTAATTGCGTTGCCGATGCAATCGCACGGTGAAAGCTATCAGGTGTTGCATATCGGCGAAGCCGCGCGTGGGGAACGCATATGGAATACAACGCCCCCGAGAGTAACACAGCAGGATAGAGCCTGCTTCCTCGGGGTGCTGGAAAACAAACGGGAATATTCATACGCACTGGATGATCTTCGACAGCACGCTTTTGTGACAGGCGCAACTCGCTCCGGCAAAACGACAAGCGTTCAGAAAATTCTGTATGATGCACACAGGCACGGCATTCCGTTCATTGTCCTCGAGGCGGCAAAAAAAGAGTATTGGGAACTGAAAAATGCAATCGGGATGGAGAAAGCTCGGGTCTATTCTGCCGGTGCGGATGCATTGCCTTTGCGTGTCAATCCGTTTGTGCCGGAATTGGGCACAAGACTTTCCTTTCACATTCAAAGTTTGGTTGACGTGTTCCTTTCTGCATTCGACAATGACGACCCAATTCCGGAAATATTAACGCTCCTGATATATAAATGCTACGAAGTTCACGGCTGGAACCCGGAACAATACATAGACGGGAGCGAAGAACTGACCTATCCGACGCTCGGAGATATGCTCACAAATGTGAACGACGTGGTTCGTCACATCGGGTACGATGCCGAAATAGAGCGTCGGATGGCAGCGGTCATCCGTGCAAGAATTGAGCCTTTGGTTCTGAACTATGGTTCTGTACTGAATACGAACGAAACACTTTCCGTAGAAGACCTGTTTCAAACCTCTGCTGTCATTGAACTTGATGATTTTTCGGAAAAGGAGCGGCCTTTTATTGCCAGCCTGATGGCTTTGAAGATTCGGGAACACGCACAGCAGTGCAGCCAGTCGCCCCGCTTGGAACGTTTGGTGATTGTGGAAGAAGCACATACGATTATGCCAAACCCGGAATTACCCAGTGCTTCACGAAATGCGGCGCGATGCGCCGGATACTTTTCGAATATGCTGGCAGAGATCAGTGCCTATGGAACAGGAATCGTAGTTGTCGAACAGCGTCCGGCACTGATTGCCCCCGGAGCAATTGCCAACACGGGAATTAAGGTCATTCATACACTCCAGCAAGGTGCAGACATAGATACGGTTCTGCAAGGACTTGCACTTGCGCAGAACGCAAATACCATCATTTCTCGTTTGAGGATCGGGCAGGCTGCCGTGTCGTTTCCTCAAGCAAAACAGATTTGTATTGTCAACGTTCGCAAAAACGATGCAACAAACAACCGTGCACATTTGGGCTGCATCTTTTGCAACGACCCAATGCACTGTGCCTCGCATTATCAAATACCCCCGTATGCCATGAACACAATCCGTACAAGAGGCGTCAGTGCATCCGTGCTCCGAGATTGCGTCACCGCAATCGCCAGCTACAACGGTCTTGACGGCGGTGAGTTGTCGGTAGAAGAAAAAATGTGCATTGCAGGGCGACTCTGCAAGGAATTGTTCGGTGGAGAGAAAAATCCGCTACAGCTTCGGCGAACCTTATATGGGCTGTATCGGACATATGCGAACCGGTAAAATCAAAAAGGAGTGATTTCAAGTGAGCTCGGATTTCGGAAAAACAGCAAAAGACTCGATTTCGAATGTTGAAAGCGCAGACGCCCATGCTCGGTCTTTTGATGCTCCACCGGTCACCGATGTCAGAGAGCAACGTTCCGCAGCAACAGATATTCCCGCAGAATCAGCTACTCAGGAAGCTTTGAAGGAAAAGCTCGATCGGGTTCTTGACGAAAAAGAGTATGTGCATTGGGAGAACCCCGAGGCAAAAGCACGAAACCGTGAGATGATTTGCGACTATGATGCAAAGAAACGTGCGGTGGACAAAGCGACGCTCATGACACAGCGGGATACGCTTGTAAAATACAGCGATTACTTCGATCAAGCGGCGATTGAGAGAATCAGAGCCGAGATCGGAAGTGGCAAAGTCGAAATCTACAACGAACCCTACTTCGTTGAAAAATGGGCGCCGGCTGAAAAGGAATATAGAATTACGGGATTGAGAGAAATGCAGGACGGAAAAATCTGTATCCGTGACTGCGAAAATGCCGACACAATGATTCATACATCCTCGCATGAGAGTATGCATGATTTGTCCTTTCAGGCGAAAAAAACAGAATCTGAGCATACTTACGGTGCGGACAAGACTCCGCTCGCAGTTTCCCGAGAAAAGCTGCAAAGCGGCATCCACCAAATCGAAACTGTTCGATGCACTGCGGCAGACGGTGCGGAGGCTGTCAGCAGCAAGGAATGGAATCGCTACCTAAATGAAGGCGCAACGGAAATGTACACCATTGAGGCGATGCTTGACCGTGGAGAACCCCCCAGATTCGATTCCTATACGCAGGAGGTTTGCTGGGCACTGCAGCTTCGCGAAAAAGTTGGAGCCGATACAATGGCAGGGGCTTATTTCGGAGGGGATGTTTCCCGCCTTGAGTATGCGGTAAACTCCATGAGCGGTGCCGAATCCGCATGGTCTGATCTAAACGATAGGATCAATGCATGGCATAAAAGTGTAACACCGCTCTGCCCCGAGGGGGATCGGACGATCAAGGCAGAAGTCGATGCAATCCTCGACAACATGTCAGGCAATAATGCGCGCAGCAGAAAGCGGGTGCTCAAAAAATGAAAACGGTATATGATTGGTTCTGTGAGTATGCGCAAGGTGTGCTGATGGGCCGAGATCAAAGCTGCAAGGAAAACGTCACTGCCGGAATTCGAGCATTCCTTACGGAAATGGATATGCTGGAGGAGTCAGACCCGGATGGAAAGGTCAGTCGACGTGAATTGCTTCGCTTTAAAATGATGCCTGCGGATACATTTGCGGCGTTTTTTGAGCATTACGAAGAACGGTCGAAAATTCTACAAGTCCGCAGCGAATGCGCACTTTTGGCGATGGAGCGTATTCAAAACGGGGTTCTGTTAAGCAAGGACGCCAAAATCACCAAACTTTCGTCGTTTTTTGAACTGGCCGCAGGGCTAGTGAAGGATTCCCGCTATGCGTCGTGGATCGACGAAATGCTTGCATCGATTCAAAAAGATCTTGCTTTTGCTGCGGGTCAATCGAACGAGCTTAGTGATGACATGGCGGAATGGCTTGGGCAAAAGGGTTGAAATGAGGAAGAAAGGTTGAAACATTATAATTTGAGTACCATTCCCAAAAAGGCGCACAAATCCAAGCCCCTCAAAAAACGGGCTTTTCAAAGAGGCGAGGAGGGTGTATAATTCAAGTGGCGCTGGGCGTCACGAGATAGCCTTGCCTTTGTAAGATGAAGATGGCCTCCTCCACAGAAACTGCTCTATGCTCTGGCGGAGTGTTGCAGCACCGATACAATTCGGCGTTATAGGGTTCATTCTTCTTGAGAATGTTGTAGATGGCAGTCAGCAGCATCCTTGCAATGGCAACGATGGCTTTTTTGTGACCCCGGCGCTTTTTAAGACCTAAGTAGCGGTTACGGACTTCCGGGAACCGCTTTGCCCGAATGGCACAAAGTGCGCACTGAACAAGCAACGGCTTGATATAGGCTCCAGCCCGGCTGATTCTGGTGGTTTTCTTCTTCCCGGCACTCTCGTTGTTCTGCGGCGTAAGACCAGCCCAAGAGCACAAATGCTTCGAGGTGGGAAACACGGACATATCCACTCCGATTTCAGAGATAATGCCAATCGCGGCGAAGGACTGGATACCCGGCACCGTCATAACAAGATTTAGTTGAGGGAGATACTTTTCAGCAGTTGTCAGAATCAGCGACTCCAGATTAGCCTTGCACAGTTCAAGGCTGTCCATGTGGGAACGGATGATGCGGAGCTTTTCAACCTGTTCAGCACACATCTCTCCGTCTACAGCAGCAAGCACCTGTTCATTGGTTGCTTTCATACCCTTTGTGCGGAAGCCGGAAACATCCGTAATTTTCTCTGTTGGATTTTCCAGAATCCTGGTTGTGATTGCGGAAGCGGCTTCGCCGAACACATCCGAGAACACATCGTCCAGTTTGAAATTGGAAACGGTAAGGCAATTTTGCGCCCGATTTTTCTCACCGGTTGTGAAGTTGGTGAGTTTCCAGCGATAGCGTACCAACTCCCGAAGTCGGCGGATATCCGCCGGAGGGATAAAGCTGCCGGAAACAAGGTTGTGCTTGAAGATGTCGGCGATCCACTTTGCGTCTCGTTTGTCTGTTTTCTTGCCCCGAATGGCTTTCACATATTTGGGGTGAGCCAAAACAATATTGCAGGTGTGCTCCAGAACGTTGTAAATCGGAATCCAATACTTCCCAGTGGATTCCATACACACATCTTTGCAGTTATTTTCTGCTAACCAAGCGGCACACCGACGCAGATCTCCAGTAAAAGTAGAAAAACGCCTGCTCTTGTAGGTTGTTACGCCGTGGTCATTGGTAGAAGCAATACAGGCAACAACAAAGGATTTGTGGACATCCATTCCGCAACAGATGGGGTAAACGATTTTAAGCATAACACATCCCCTCAAAATAATATTTGAGGGAGCAGGCAGGGACTGGACGCTCGCTGAAAGATTGAAGTAGTTCGTCTCTCCAAAGATAAGGTTACAGGGTGCTAAGTCCTACTCATTGGTGCTTGAAAGAGCGTCCGGCACACATAATTATTCAGTCCAGCGCAAGGCTGAGCCTATTCACCTCCACGTGCTCTGTAGTGTGCCTGCTTCCTCAAGCATATTCTAACAAATTACGACTTGCTGCGATAGAGGCTTTGTGTTTCATCCCCTTTGGTGCCTTGGAGCGCAGCGGAAAGGAATGGTCATAAATATGAGCAACAGAAATAATACGCCGAACAGAGGTCGTCCTGGCAGCACATGGAAAAATCCGAACCGATACCGCTGGGTTTCCGACAACTCCAATACATCGCAGGTCGAGCAGAATGTCAACACGGGAAATAACGGGAAGTCCGCGGCTACCCGTATTGATGTAAACATACACAGGAGCGAAAAAAGACCGCCCGCCTCCGCAGAAACACATATCGAGGCAAATGGACGCAGCGGTAAAGCACCGGCAAGTGAAACACACGTAGAGACCACCGGACGCGACCGCAAAGGCGCTGCGAACAGAACACGTATTGAGCGTAATGAACAGCATACCGATAGTCGGAGTGGTACGAGAGTCGAAGCAAACCGCAGCGGGAATACAAATTGCGACTACCTTGAGGCGGGTACCGTGGTTGACGGGCGGTTCCAAATTGTCTCCGCAATGGGAGGCAGCGGAGCGGAGGCGGCTCTCTATGTTGCAGTCGACACGCAAACGGGCAAAGAAATTTGCCTGAAGATCTATCGGGACGAAACACATATCAGGAGAGATGTAAGAGACGCATTGCTTCAAGTCCGGCATCCTAATGTGGCAGAGCTTCTTGCATATGGGACTTGGGAAAGAACAATTTACGAAGTCTGGACGTTATATCAGGGCGAGGGACTGGACCAAATACTCAGTAAAGGCTGTTTGAACGAAGCTGTTTTCAAAAAATATCTGTCGCAGATGAACTTGGCCTTAAATGCAATCCACGAGGCGCGAATCGTCCATCAGGATGTAAAGCCGGCCAATATTTTAATCACGACTAACGGAGTTGCCGTTTTGATTGACTTCGGCGTAAGTGCGCTCCTTGAACAGGGAAGAGATACCGCCAGAACGCATGTGACAATTGTTGGGCACACTGCGGAATATGCGGCTCCGGAAAGCGCGGACGGCTATTCGTGGGAAGCATCGGATTACTACTCCCTTGGCATCGTGTTTTTTGAAGCACTGACCGGCCGCACGCCTTTTTCTCATTTTGGCGAAAACGAAGCAACGGCCAAAATAATGGCACAGGTAACCGTCAAGCTTCCGAGGATTGAAAAATATTCCAAGGCGATGCAGCATCTGTTTATCGGACTTCTCCAGTATGAGCGTGTTTCCAAAGACAATCTCCCGCTGCGCTGGGGCTATGAGGCTGTAAGTGCGTGGCTCAAAGGAGATTATGCGAAATATGTTATTTCTCCGAGCAAATCGCAATCTGCACTGTCGGCTCAGGGAACTCACTCGTTCAATGGGAAGAACTTTACTCTCCCCGATGAGATTCCACAGCTGGTTGTCGAATTGGCCTACCATTGGGAAAACGGCCTTCTGCGAATGAACAGCGATAACGGCAGCTTCCCATTGTTGTCGACAGACTTTGCAAAAGTAGGCGCTACTGAGCTGCACGATATTTGCAATCGTCACCGAGATGTGACGAACAAGGCTGTTTCTTATCATCATTTCCTTTACGAGCTGTATCCTAAATTCCCCTATTATGCGTGGCGTGGGTTTGTCGCACAAAATTCGCAGGAGCTTGGAAACGCAATTCTCGGTGCGCTTTGGGAAGAGAAAAACAAGACCGTTCTCGGTCGTAGTGCAAGTGCTTTCGCCATGGAGAGACAACAAAATACACTTTCCTTTGCTGAGCTGAAAGAAATGTTCGTATATCACACCATTTCAGACTACCTTTCCCGTATTGGCTCAAACAAACGCTCCGGTACAATTCTTGAGTATGAGAATCAAGTCATCCAATATCGCGGAGCACCGGAAATCGGATATTATCGCACCGCTTACGCACTCTCAGGGTCGACAAAGCTGCTACTGGGCGGAGCGTTCTATTCGGATTTGAATGCACTGCTTCAAAAAGTGAATCATGAAATTGAAGCTGCCATTCGCGGTAAAAACAACGATTCCTTTATTAACTTTTATCATAGTATCTTTGACCCGTATTCCAGAAAGACAAATCCCGGATTTATTGCGTGGGCAGAAGCCATCGGGATCGGCGACAAGGTCACAAAGCTTCAAGCTGCACTGGGGAGGTTGGAAAAATGAGTGGACCGAAATTGAGTGCTTTTGAGCTGGAAGAACGTCGTAAGAAGGAGCTGGAGCGCAAGCAGCGGGAAATTGCAGCCGAAAACGCCAAATCCATGCATTGCATCCAAGAGGCACAGCGTTTGCTGAAAACGCTTGATCGTGAGCGTGGCTGTTTGTTGCAGCAGCAGCGAATGCTGGAAAGCTCGATGCTTTCCAATGGTGAAAAGCAGAGTATTCGCACAGCGATTGAGCGTCGGTTGAATATGCTGAACGATGTGGAACGTGCGCGCAAGCTCGTTCCTACCACGGTCGGATACAGCGAAACGCCGGAGGCGGCACGTGCGCAATATAGTACCATAAGTGAGAAATTGGGCAAATGCCGGTCGGCAAATGAGCGGTATACCGGTACCCGCGGCAATTATGAGGCTGCGCTTGCCCCACTTGCACAAAAGCTGTGCGATTCGGTTCGAGTCAACGGGTTTCCGCTGGAGCAAGCACTTTCCGAACTGCCCCCGAGGGTTGTAACGCAAGTTCTGGAGCGAGAAGAACAAGCTGATTTGAGTGAAGAAAAGGCAGAGCTGATTGCAAAAGCGCAAAAAATCATCGATAACGTAAATGCTTCGGAGACATTTCGGGAAGAAGCGAGAAATGCGATCGTTCGCATTGATTGTGCGGCAGACAAACGAGAATTGCATTCCGTGCGTTCCTTGATTCTTGACGAGATTGAGCGCAAGCTTGAAAAAATCGAGCCCTTGCTTGAAGGCTACCATGAACTTCTTAGCAGAAAAAATGCGCTCGCCGCTGCTTGCGGCAACGGGGAAATCGAATTGCCGGGTAGCTTTGACAGTAAGGAGGCTCTGCAAAACACAATGCAGCAGCTTAGAGCAGAGATCGAAGCAGAAGAACAGAAAGCCCTGCGGAAAGCCGAGCAACGTGAAATTGCGATGGCAATTGATTTGGCAATGAAAGAGCTTGGGTATCCGCTCTTGGGCGCGAAAAACGGTGGTTCCGATTCTCATGTGAAGATGAAGATTTTCCAATTTGACGAGCAGACTGGTTTGGAGGTTCGTCAAGATGTCATAGGGCAGATTCGGATCCGCGTCGTCGGCATGGCAAACGAGGAGAAGAAACCAACCGAGAAGGATGCGGACCTTCTCTTGACAGAACAACAAAAATTCTGTGGAGAATACGATAAGATCGTAAAGAAACTTCAAGAAAAAGGAGTCCGTCGTTCCAAGGAAATATGCCGAATGGAGCCTGACACACGACATGCTGCCTATGTCAATATGGTAGACTACGGCACTACTGCACCCGCAAAGCCATCCACCACAGCGACACCGGCGCAGCTTCATGTTGAAGCGAAAAAGGAAACGCAGAAACAGCAACGTAGAAGTACCAAAAAAGTGAACAAACAGGAGAAGTACCAAAAAGTGAGCAAACAGGAAAGGAGCGCACAGTAAATGGCTGAATTTAGAAGCAGAGCGAATCAAGGAATTATAACTGTTGCAGGGGACGACGAAGACATTTTGCTGTGCCCAAACTGTTTCTTTCCCAATAGCGGAACGGCACGAGAGTGCGTTGCCTGTAATTATACGCTTCAAAACGGCAATGTGCGTTGGTTGAGAGCCGGCTTCATCCGTCCTTGCAGCAACCCCAATTGTACGGCTTTTGTTTTTTCACGCGACACGCAGTGCCCAAAATGCGGGCATCCAATCGGGAACTCCAATCAAGCTCCTTCGGCAGAAGATACCAACGCTCCCACATCTGCTGAAATGCCGAGAGATGTTCTGATTTGCCCGGAATGCCATGCGGAGAATCCGCTTAACGCATCGCAATGCAGTATGTGTGACGCTCCTTTGCATAATACGGCAACTGCAAAATCCGGTGCAATGGTTCTTAATTTTCATAATCTGCGAACCGAAAGAGTGGTGCAACTGTCGCTTCCTGCAAATGGCACAATTATGATTGGCCGGGAAGGCTTGCTTTCCGGGCAGTTCCCGGCGGACGGAAGTCAGAGTAACGTGAGCAGAGTTCATATGTCTTTGCTTCAGCGTGACGGGAGAGTTTATATTCGTGACGAACGGAGCACGAACGGTACTTATGTGAATTATCGTGAAGTAACGCCGGGACGAGAGCTTCCCATTGAAAGCGGAAGTGTGATCGAGCTCGGGCCGAATGCCAGAGAAAACAGGTATTCGGAATACTTTGAACTTACTTATTGACTATGTATATTGATCAAATACTTTATCCGATTGAATCGCTCGGGCCGGGAAAACGAATGGCGATTTGGCTTGTCGGCTGTCACCGAGGCTGCAAAGGGTGCAGCAATCCGGAACTGTGGTCTACTGAAGGACACAGGGATGTTCCCGTTTCTGCTGTCCTGCAAACGATCCATGAGATTCATCAAGAAAACCAAATTGACGGTTTTACGATTACCGGCGGAGAGCCGATGGAGCAGGCAGAAGAACTTCTTGCATTGATTTTGGGCTTGCGCCAAATCAGCAGGGATATTTTGGTGTTTAGCGGATACCGCATTGAAGAACTTCTGAAACGCAAAGGCGCATTTTCGATGATTCTGGAGAACATCGCCGTTTTAGTTGATGGTGCTTATTGCGAAGAACTAAATGAGCAGCTTCCACTTCGTGGATCTTCCAATCAAAGAGTTCTGCTGATTGACACGACTTTTGCGGAACCCTATGCCGACTATTTGCGGCAGGAACACAGTCCGACCCAAAATATGTATTTTGACGGGGTGACCACATCTGTCGGCATCCATCGCAAAGAATTCCGAGACGAACTGAAACAAAAATTGCAAAAATATGGAGTAAGGAGTGTTGAAGATGGCTGAAAACAAATGGCGGGAAGAATTGGACATTTTCAGAAAGATCAAGCCTTGTATCGTACTGGAGGGAAATGTATTTGACCGCTTCCACTATGAAAAGGATCCGGCGCAGCGGATGCGCGAGCTTTCGAGCTATATTCTGCGCTTTTTGTCGGATGCCGGATACGATATCATCTCGTACTATGACGATGCCTCCGGTTTCTACGGAGATGGCTATGGAGATGACATTGCAAAATTCGAGGCACTTTGCCATAACGTCCCCAGCGTAAGAATCCAGAACGATCGGATTCCCTGCGCTTTTTCGGATGACAACTCATCCATCGGCGAAATCCTGAGCAGCGTCCTTGGTCAAACGCACCAGGCTGTTGCGGTGATCATGGATATGGCATCTCGATATATTGTATCTCCGGACAATATGTCAAAATGCGAAGTGAATGCATATGCCAACATGATGCGTGCACTGCGTCAGGCGCAAGACGTGCAAGTAAATGGAGATTACACGAAAAACATCGTGATACTCCTTGTAAATAAGGTCAATGACTTGCCGGTGTGGTTCTACTTGGACAATCCGGATGTGAAAACGATTCATGTTTCCACGCCGGACAGTAGCGAACGGATGGAGTTCATTTCCGGAGACAATCTGAGGAACTTCTTTGATTCTTCCGTTTGGAACGAGGACATTTCCTCTTTTGAAGGAGATGGACAAGCGCAACTGATTAAATTGCAGAAGCGGTTTGTCGGCCTGACAGAGGGCTTCACCTATTCCGATCTTGTAGGAATGCGAAAGCTCTGTATCAACGAAAAATATCGTATTGCACAGTTGCCCAGCGTCGCGGAGTTCTATCGCTATGGTGTGCGGGAAAACAAATGGGCGAAAATCAGCGGAAAAACGATTCGCAGCCTTGAAGACTCTCTGCATTCCCGTGTGTTGGGACAGGATCATGCAATCAGCAAGGTGATGCGCACCGTAAAGCGCAGCGTGGTGCTGAAAGGAAACGGCAACCGCCCTCGCGGTGTGCTCTTCTTTGCGGGTCCTACCGGAACCGGTAAAACCGAAACAGCGAAGGCTTTGGCTGAGTACATTTTCGGTGATGTAAGCTGCTGCATCCGCTTTGATATGTCGGAATATCGGCAGGATCACTCCGATCAAAAGCTCTTAGGAGCGCCTCCCGGCTACATCGGCTATGAAGCAGGCGGTCAGCTCACAAACGCTGTTCGCAACAACCCGTTCTCTATCATCTTGTTCGACGAAATCGAAAAAGCACATCCGTCTATTTTGGATAAGTTTCTTCAGATCCTCGACGATGGCCGCTTGACGGATGGGCAAGGAAATACAGTCTATTTCTCCGAATCCATAATCATTTTCACGAGCAATAAGGGCATCATCGAAGAAGTCGAAGAAAGAAGCCCCAACGGAATTGTTCGCATAGTGAATCGGCAGTTGTTGGATCCGAAGAAGAATTCGACAAAAGAAGTCGAGGACGCGGTGACGGCCAGTATAAAGAACTATTTCAAGTTTACTCTTAGCCGCCCCGAAATCCTAAACCGGATCGGTGAAAATAACATCGTGGTATATGACTTCATCCGAGAAAAAATCGCAACTCAGATCTTGGATAAAGAAATCGGAGAGCAATTGAAAACACTTGAAAATGATCGCGAGGATCATATCGAGCTTGCTCCGGAAGCCAAGTTGTTCCTTCTTTCAAAAGCTACGGAAGATGCGACTCTTGAAAACGGAGGCCGCGGCATTAAGAATCTCGTCTTTTCCTCGTTGCTGACGCCGCTCGCTGCATATATCGCGGATAATGATATCTCAGAGGGAGCCAACATTCGTGTTAAGCGCATTCGCTACGACGGAAATGGCGATCCTGTAGTGGATGCAGAGGTGTTGAGATGAAAATCTATTGCAAAATGGAAATCGGGCGTGGCAAAACAGCCATCGAGGATCGGGTTCTAATTGGAAGTACTGTTTTAGCGGGCGGAAGCTATCAGGCCGAAGCGCCTGATAGCGATTCGCCACTGTGTATTGCAGTGGCGGACGGTGTCGGCGGGAATAGCGCAGGCGATGTTGCTGCGCATATTGCCGTGAACAGCCTGCTCTCATTCCAGCTTCCCGAGGATATCAAAGCGGAGGAACTTCTGCAAATCATCCGGGATACCAATATGCACATTATTGAGGAATCCCGCAGAGTGTCATTTTTGTATAACATGGCTACGACATTGAGCGGACTGTGCCGTGTCGACAGAAAGTGGCTGCTGTTCCACGTCGGAAATACCCGCGTTTATACCTGGAGCAGTCCCTATCTCTCGCAGCTTACGACCGATCACTCAAAAGCGCGGGAATTGCGATTGATGGGCATGAGCGATGAGGAAATCGAACGTACCGGTAATGCCACAGCAATTACAGCCTGTTTAGGTAATGGCGATATGGTCTTTGCGGAAGCACTGCGGGTGGAGGATGTTACGAGTGAGGTTGCAGCAGCGCAAATGGTTCTGCTGACCTCTGACGGCGTCCACGAATTTATCCCTCGTGAAATATTTGAACGGAGTCTGCAATCAGCAAACGATATCGATCTGTATTTATCGCAGGCATTGAGCTGTGCACGTCAGAACGGTTCTTCCGATGATTTGTCAATCATTTTGGTCGATTTGCGCTGCTGAGAGCGCATTGATCCTGCGCTTTTTGAGGTGCTTGATGCATGTTTGGTTATGTAAAGGTTTATGAAGATGAGCTGCTTGTCCGTAATTGGAAACGTTACAAGCACGCCTATTGCGCATTGTGTCGGCAAATCGGCTGTTACTCGCAAGCGGCGCGCATGATGCTTTCCTATGACATGGTGTTTTGTGTCACCTTGGCAGAAGCTGCGATTCCCGATGAGGACAGGCATTGCAAAAAAGGCATATTCCGCCATTGTAAAAAATGCTGCGGTGACGAAATGCTGCAATATATGGGGGCAGTCAGTGTAATCCTTCAGTATTACAAGCTCAAGGACGACGTGCTCGATGGAAAGAAAAGCAGAAAACTCCTAATGTGCGCAATTGAAGATGGCTACCATAAAGCAAGGAAGGCCTACCCGGAAATCGAAGCCAAAATTTCTGATGCTATGAGGAATGTTGCTGCTCTGGAACAGCGGTACTGCACAGACTGGGAGCAGCTAGATCACTGCTTTTCGGACATTCTGTACCAGGTTTTTCTTTGTGCACCGCGCAAAGATGAGTTTACGGATATTCGAGCACAGCTTTCCCGCCATACGGCGGCATGGGTCTACTGGTTTGATATGCTGCAAGATTTGGAGGAAGATCGAAAAGAGCATACCTTTAATGCGATTCTCCTGCATGAGGATGAAGACTCAGCTATCTCCCGTGTGAAGGCGCTCCTTATAATGCATATTACGGAAGCAGAAGCGCTGTGCGAATTGTTGCCGTATACAGACAATATGGCAATCATTCAGAACATTGTAGCAAACGGTCTGCCCAGACAGATGCTGGATGCGGGAATCTTGCTATAAAAGCAGGAGAGTTTCCAATATGGATATCGGGGTGCTGATAATTATTGCGGTAATCGTGTTTTGGCAGTCAGGAGCATTCGGAAGCGCAAGAGAAAGAAACAAAAAAGCGACTTTATCAAAGCGAACGAATCCATTCCAACGCTTTGCGAGGAACCCTTCCGACTAAATGGGCGGCTTCAGCGTTGTGCAGAAGAACGGACTAGCAACAAACAGCGTGAATGCGCCTTAAATGCTATTTGCGATTTCTTTGAGGAGCTTGGCGCTGATTTTGCGGAACGCCTGCGTTCGCAGAAAACGGATATGTAAAGAGTCAAATGACTGCGGAAACAGGGGCTATGATGGCACTCTGAAAAAATAGAGAAAGCGCAACAGTCTGTTCAACGCAGCCAGAAATAGGACTCGAATAAGAGGAATTCAAATGAAGTGCCACAATATACTGGGAGTTAAAGAGTGCGCAAGTGCTGTGGAAATTGAGAGAGCATATAATCAGAAAATGCGTGCGCTTTCTATGCAAAAAGGAAACTTTGAGGAAAAAGCTTACGAAAGAAAGTGCGCAGAGATAAGGAAAGCTGGCGATGATTGTAACCGCTGGCTAAGCGCCGGACCTACTGATCAACTAAAAATGCGCGCCAAAGATCTGATAAAGCCTCCATACAAGTCAAAGCGCATGTATAGTACGATCGGCTGCTGTACTTGCTGTAATGATAACTGCGGAGATGGAAACAAGAGCTTTTGCGACAGTATTTGCTGTAGTGAATGCCAGTCGGTTCCAAGGTTCTTCGACATCCTCTTTTGGATTGTGCTGGGCGTAATTGGGGGATTCTTTTTGCTGCGTGCAATCTTTAGAGGAATTGCCAGAGCAATTAGAACCGGTAAGCAAACGGCGTATGACAACGCGGTGCAGAAGTTGCCTTCCTTACGTGCCGACGCTTCACGCTTGAGTGCGCAGCTTCAGAATTTTTCGGAGACCAGAAAGCTGCAACAGGAGCGTGAGCGTGAGCTAAGTGCTTTTTTAAGCTTTTTCGAAAGCATAGGGGCAATTCCGGCGGATTCGCTTCGAGCTGCGGAGCACGACCGAGTTGAAAAGCAAGTTGCCTCGGAGCAGTCTGTGCGGTCAGTTTACAATCGGATTATTCAAGAAATAGATAATGCAGAGCGAATCGTCCGGCGCGGACGACCGCGATGAGGGAAAGAGTGGCCAAATGAAATACCATGACATATTGGGTATACGTGAAAATGCGACACCGCAGAAAATCGACGCAGCATACACGGAAAAAGAGACGCTACTCGTGCGGCAGCGAGAGGAACTGGGTGAAAAAGCTTTCAGCACGAAGAAACGCGAGATCGATAAGGCGAAAGCAGACTGCCTCGTTTGGCTCGAATTGCCACACGCCGAGCGCTTAAAGCGGCGAGCGGCAGAATATGTAAAGGCTGCCCCAAATCGAACAAATGGCGTTGTTTTCGGCGTTTGCACAGGCATTGATGCACTGTGCGGTAATGTGTGCAATGGCTGTGGAAGCCGCGATTCCGAGGGGTGCTGTGAAGATGCTTGCGGCTGCGGCGGTGTTCCGATCGCAATTGATGCCATTGCGTGGACTGCAGTTGCAATACTCCTGATCGTTAAAATTAGTCAGGGAATCTTTCGCATTTCCAGAAGATGGAGAATTCGGCGTTACAATAACGCTGTCACCGAAAAGCCTCACTTGGAATCACAAATTGCATCAATTCGCAGTAGTGCAGACCGAAAAATTCAAGAACAGCGGTCAAAAGAAACACGACAACGTGAGTTGAATATATACGCTGACTTTTTCGAAAGTATCGGCTCTGCCTCAACAAGTGAAGTGCGGGCACAGGAATCGGCGCGTGTCGAAAAGCAAAAAGACGAAGTTGCAAGGACAGAGCAAAACATCAATGACCTGAATGCGCGGCTCGAAAAGGTAAACGAAATTATCCGGCAAGGCCGGCCGTAGCAAGGTAAGCAAAGTAAAAAAACAGGAGGAGAAAAAACGCAAGTGCAATAAAAAATGAGGAGGAGAAAACGAAGATGACATTAGAAGAACTGAAACGTCTGGCAGAGCAGGGGGACACCGAAGCAATGATCGAAATTTCGGATCGAGTATATGACAAGGACAGCTATGAAAAAATTGCAGAAGCAACATCGTGGGATCTCCGTGCAGCCGAAGCTGGAAGCTTGGCGGGAATTATGCGTTCAATCACAGGATGCACTTTGCTTGCCGTCATCAATCTTTTGCCGAACATTAAAGACTGGAAAGAAGCTCTGCTTTATTCACAGCAGACATTGCGCTGGTGTGATGTTGCATTGAAAGAAGTCCGTCTCGATCAAGATGACCTTAAAATGGTGACGGATTCAAGAAACGACTGCCAGTATTATTGCGGCGTATGTCATTATTATCAGGACAACTATGACGAGACGGTTCGGGCACTTTACGGCTTGCAGCAAACCCACGCATATGCCCTGTATGGCGTATGCATGTATGCTTTGGGCTCCCGCGACATTGAGCATCGATCAAGTGCACGTGATGATCTGAAAACAGCGTATCAGTTTCTCTCATATGTCGAAAGAGATTCGGCGTATATTACCTCTGATAAGGAATACTATGAAGATGCAATCCTGTCATTTGCAGCGTATGAATTGTCCTGCTGTTACCGCATTGGACTGCCCGGAACATTGAATCCGGATTTGGAGCGCAGCGTGCGCATCATGAGTTTCGTTCTGCCAAACCTGAAGTACGATTTCTCAAAGCCCTTGTTGCAAAAAGAACTTGCCAAATATAAAAAGAAGATGCTTGGCGGGTACAAATATATAGGGTAGTTGCAGGTATTCCAAACTGTAAGCGAGGAGGAATTTCCGTGTCGAAAGAAAACAAGACAATTTTTGAAAAGAACCCCTACATCGTCCCTCGAACAATCCATGGCACGTTCTTTTTGGTTAACATCGGAGATAACTATGCCGGAGATCGGTGCGCACTGCATGAAGTGAATCAAACAGGGATATTTCTGTGGAACCAGATTGATGGTAGGCGGACGAGTGCAGATATCGCAGTGTTATTAAATAATGCAATTGTTGCAGATATAGATATGGCTACCATTATGCGTGATACAGAAGAATTTTTGGCTTCTCTGAAAGAACTTGCTTTCGTGGAGGTGGTCTCTCATGGATGATCGATATATTCGTGGTATGGAAATGCAAACGCTCGACTTTGCCACCGACAAGAGACTCCTTTGGGAAAAGAACCATCAGATCTACTCCGTCATATTCGAGATTACGCCAAGGTGCAACTTCAACTGCGTCCATTGCTACCTGCACGATCATCATTGCTCGGAAGAATTGCCCTTGCATGAAGTACTTCGAATCATTGATATTCTCTATGAGAAAGAAGTGCTGTTTTTGACCCTAACAGGCGGCGATATTTTTACGAGGAAAGATTTCGCAGATATTTATCTTTATGCAAAGAAAAAGGGCTTTATCATTGAACTGTATACAAATGGTGCGCTTATCGACGAAAAGTATGTACAAATGTTTAAGGAGTACCCCCCGCTGTTGGTCGATATTTCGCTGTATGGTTCATGTGAGGAAACATACAAAAAGGTTACCGGTGTTTCCGGCGCCTTTAACCGTATCATGAAGAATATCCGGGCGCTTCTAGATGCGGGAATCCGGGTATCTGTAAAAGCACCGATTCTGAATCTCTACTATAATGAGCTGCCAAAGCTCAAGGACATTGCGGAATCCTTCGGAATTCCTTTCCGTACCGGCTTTGAAATTTTTCCTTCTGTCGATAATGACAGCAGCGTTCAACAATATGCTGTTTCAACTGCGGATGCTCTTCGGTATGAATTTGGAGAGTTCGACAAGCGACCCCGAACTTTCGGAGAGGAAGAAGATGCGGAATATGTGGACTTGCTGAAAGAACGCCCACTGTTTCGCTGTAAGCTCGGGAGGGCAAGCTGCGCGATTGATTATGAGGGGAATCTCTGCGCCTGTATGTCTTTCCGGCATGCAGGAAAACCAATCACAATGGAAACGTTTGACGAAATATGGAAAAGCTTCGGCGAATATCCGAAAATGAAAGCGGATATATCCTATCGGTGTCTGCAATGTGAGGCATATGATCTTTGCGATATCTGTCCCGCAATGATGGAATTTGTTCACGGCAATTTGGAATATGTGGACGAGCACTTCTGCAAAACCGCAAAGGCTCGTTACCTGCATTATGTTAAGCACATTCCAATCGAAACGGTCGTTGCTTCGGTGGCTGACTAATGATATGGAGGGATTTCCCTTTATATAATTCTTGGAAAGGAGAAGCTATTATGAGTTACGAAAAGCCTGAAATCAAAAAGGTTGAAGCTGATGTTTCTGTTCGTAACATGGCCGACGACAAGGGTGAATGCCACGGCGGTCATTGTGTCCGATGCATCCACGCTTTCGGTTGATGCGCAATACATTGCAGCCGCAAGCAATAGCTGACTCCGGAAAGCGACAGCAGCGTGATGTTTTTTGCAGAAGGAGCAAGCGCACAGGCAGCGCCTCTTTCATGGATGCTTTGACTCGCTTGCAGAGGTAAGCAGGATGACGATCCGTGCTGCTGTCGCTTTCTGTTTTCAGAGCGGACACATAAACCGGCCGTTAATATCTTGAATGCTCAGAAAACAATATACGAGGTGCTTCCGATGAAATGTAACAATTGTGGTGCAGACTGGGGAAACAGTGACAGTTTTTCTGTATGCCCTCTTTGCGGAGAAACGTTGCAAGAAACATCTGCTTTTTGCAAAAACAAGCACTTTCCCTCATCTCCAAACAAACAATTTGATATTAAAAACGGTGTTCTTGTAAAATACTGCGAAAGTTGGTCCCCTGTAGCAAAGGAAGTCGGTGTCCCTGAAGGTGTAACCGTTATCGGCGAGGGCGCTTTTCAAGGGCGCGACGATATTTGCTCAGTCACTGTGCCGCAAGGAGTTGTCAGAATTGAGGCAAATGCGTTTGAAGATTGCCCAAATCTACATTCCCTCTATGTTCCGAATACACTGAAATATGTAGCGCCAAATATCGTCGGTGACGAGATCGGGTGGCTTCCTGGTGTTTTTAGCACAGAATCCGGTGAGGAACTATTGGGTTGGCCGGAAACGTGGCATTTAATTAGTACAGAGGATTTGAGGGGAAACGTTACCCCTGATGATAATAAAGTGGTAGACGATATGCCACCTGTTATGTCTTCTGCTCAAGAATCATCTGAAAATATACAAGCAACTGATTCTTATGGGCCACTCTCCTATGACCCGAATCGTTTTATCTTCTCAGATGATGAACCCGATGTTCTGCTTGAATATATAGGGGACGATGCTGTTGTCAGCGTCCCTTATGGTACAAAAAGCATTGCCAAGAAGGCATTTTATAAACGAAAACACTTGACACATGTTCGACTACCTGAAACGATTCAGACAATCGGAGAACGAGCTTTTTCACATTGTAAGAGGCTGGAGGAAATCAACCTTCCGCAAAGCCTGAGATACATTGGAGAAAGTGCTTTTTCGGATTGTTCGAGCGCTCTCAAGGAATTTGGGCTGAAAAGTATTGAAATACCTTCCGGGGTCAGAACTATTCCCCGATTCTGCTTTGCGTGTAGCTTTAATCTGAAAAAAGTTGTTATTCAAAACGGAGTCCAACATATTGATGATTACGCTTTCCATGGGTGCAAAATCGAGGATTTTTATATACCGGAAAGTGTAGAATATTTTAGTCCGAAGGCACTTTCGAAGGACTGCCCAATTAAGAATGTTTATCTTCTTCCGGCGCATGAGCGCCTTGACGAAAATCGGGTGAAGCAGCTCTTGTTTAGAGAAATTCCTTAAGTATCTGAGCTTAGTTTATTTCTCTCTCGCAGTGGCTGTCACCGGCATGTCACTGCCGACCGGGTCACATGCCACTGCAGTCGGGGAGGACTTTTCTTTCCTATTTCATGCGCTTTCCTTTTGGCTCTATGTCAATAGTTGGAGTAGAGGTAAAACGAATAATCGCAAGTCGTGTCGGAGTGAAAGCTCCGGCGCGATTCTATGTATGGCAGGAGAGAATCTGTATCTGAAATTGCGGAAGCAATCGAACATATAGACGGGAGGTAGTGTCAAGGTTTATGCGCAAATTTGATTCTGGTATCTGGCAGAAATCTATTACAGGGGGTGCTTCGGCACCCCCTTGGTTACGTTTGGGCGGTCGGGGCGCAAAGGGTCAAGGGCGGCGGCAGCCGCTTGTCTTGCCCTTGACGCTTCGCGAGCCGACTGCCACTCACCCGACCAGCAGGTCCTGCTCAATGACCTCCAAGTGCTTCATATTCATGTATTTTTTGCAGCCCCACTGGGTGCCCGCCACATGGCGGAGCCGGGCGCAGACCAGCATCAGGGCGGAGTTGCCGTCAGGGAACGTTCCCACCACGCGGGTTCTGCGGCGGATCTCCCGGTTCAGCCGCTCGATCACGTTGTTGGTACGAATGCGGGTCCAGTGTTCGCTGGGAAAATCGCAGTAGGTCAGGGTCTCCTCAATGCCGTCCTCGACCTTTTTGGCGGCCTCCTTCAGCTTCATGGCGCGCAGCTCGGCGACCACAGCTTTCGCCTTCTCGCGGGACGCCTTTTTGCTCTCCTGGGCGTGGATCGCTTTAAGCATTTTTGCCACAATTTTGACCTTGGATTTGGGCACAATAGAGAAAACGTTGCGGTAGAAATGCACCGTGCAGCGTTGGTATTTGGCGTCCGGAAACACCTCGCCCACGGCCTCCAGCATCCCCATGCACTTGTCGCCGACGATGAGCTTTACGCCGTCCAAGCCGCGTCCACGAAGCCATTGGAAGAAGCTGACCCAACTGGCCTTGTCCTCTTTCATGCCCTCGGCGGCTCCCAAAACCTCGCGAAGGCCATCCTCGTTCACGGCGATCGCCACCAAAACAGCTACATTTTCGTACTCTCCACCCCAGTTGCGGCGCAGGTAGATGCCGTCAACATAGACATACGGATACCGTCCACCCTGCAAGGGGCGGTTGCGCCAATCCTCGATGTGGATGTAGGCTTTCTTGTTCAGCTCGCTGATGGTGGCAGGCGAGACCATGCTGCCCCACAGCGCCTCCGTGATATCCTCTACCCGGCGCACAGAGACACCTGCCAGGTACATCTCGATCAGGGCTTCCTCCACGCTGCTCTCTCTGCGGCGATACCGCTCGATGATGGCAGTCTCGAAGGACACTCCCTTGAGCCGCGGCATATGGAGCGTGACGTCGCCGGAGGTCGTGGTAAGATTCCGGTCATAGTGGCCGCTGCGGTAGCCCTGTCGCGCCTCGCTGCGCTCGTAGCGCGCCGCCTGCGTCAGGGACTCCGCCTCCTTCTCCAGCAGCTCGTTCAGCGTCCCTTCCACACTGCCGCGAACCAATTCTTTTAATTCGCTCTTGATAATTTCCTCGTTCAGTTGTACAATTTTCTCGGACATAGTTTGCTGTCTCCTTTCGAATGTTTGTGTGGTAACTTCATTCTACCAGAGCCTGCAAGCTATGTCTCCTTTTTTGCTCTTTTTCAATTTGCGCAACTTATTGTACATTATCTTGAAAAAATTATACAACGTGGAGCAAGAGAGCTTTTGAGAGAGTAAGGCTATTCTGTCCTTCCCGTCCTCATTGTCCCAGTATATCAAAACAAAAACGCAGAAAAATGCACCATGCCTGCAAAGCATGGTGCATTGTATCCACGAACAGTAGATTTGCCAAATCAATTACCGTTGTTGATACAATTTCAACAACGGTAATTTTTTATTTTCCACCGTCTGAGGAGCGGTTTTTGCGAAAAGCAGGGCTTTTCCCGAACATTTCCGGCCATCGGCGCGATGTACGCCCGAATTTGCAGCGGCCATGATGAGAAAACCTTGGGCTTAGCAAAACGGCAATCGTTATAAGAGTAGAAACGATAAATGATTATTTTCCATATAGAAACCCGCCGAAGGCTGAGATGCTGCTCTGAGCCTTGGACGGGTTTTCGCTTATTGCCGTGGGACAAAAGGAACAAAAAGGACAGAACCGGGCTGGTATTCTCAGTAATTCTTGATACCCTTATTATCTCACAGGCGCCGTTGCTTTCACAGGACGTCATTTATTATGTGCTTACGTTATCATTTACGAAATTTCCGCATAAAACGAAAGCGTGCGGAAACTTAACATCCCCTGCCAATAATTTTGGCTTGTTACGGATTGACTTTGATTTTGATGAAACATTCAAATGCTCTTTGCTGATTCGGAAAAATTTGCTTGAATCAGCAAAGAGACTTTGACTTACTTTGCACATTGAACATCGGTATCACCTGATTCATCAAAGAGCCATCCGAATCAGCAAACAAAATACCAAAGCGCAAACAGCAAAAACTGATTGCGCTATTGCTTGATCGAAAGTGTGCCTCAGAAATCTGACTCCACGAAAATATTATCGGAAAACTGGAACGGAAAAAGTTTTTTAATGCGGATTTCAGCAGAAAAAATCAATATTTACTGGAAAACATTCATAGTATACTATCAATAATCCTTGACAAAAATTGATTTTACGGATATTATATTGAAAAAGGAGCTGATCTCAATGGCGATTACAACAAAAGAAAGCATCCTCAAAGTTCTGAGTGCTTATAATCCGTGGTGGAAAACCGGGACAGTTAGCCCGCAGATGTCAAAAACCTACAAGAGGTTTGCATTCCACGAAGCGATGAAGCGGTTGACGGATAAAGGAATTCGCCGCTCTGTGGTTTTGACCGGGACGAGACGCGTTGGAAAAACAACCATCCAATACCAAATGATCGAAGCGCTGTTAAAGTCAGGTGTGGCACCGCAGAAAATTGTTTTTATTTCTTTGGATCATCCTATGCTGAAGCTCAGCCAATTTCAGGATGTTCTGGAGTGTTATCATGAAAATATCTACGCAGAGCAGGATGCCTATTATTTCTTTGATGAGGTGCAGTACGCACAGGACTGGGATCGATGGTTAAAGATCATTTATGATACACAACCCAACACCCGTGTTGTTGCAACCGGCTCTGCCAGCCCAGCGTTGATGAAAGGCAGTAGAGAAAGCGGTGCCGGTCGTTGGACCGTTATACAAGTCCCAACGATGTCTTTTTATGAGTATTGTGAACTGCTGAACTTGGATCGGCCCAATATTGCCTCCGATTTGAAAGTAACAACACTGCTCCACAAAAGTCAAATTGAGCGAACTCAAATTATGATGCAGCTCTCCAAGGTTCAAAATCATTTTATGCGGTATTTGCAGGTTGGCGGTTTTCCGGAGTTGGCATTGGCTGACAATGATTTGATGGCGCAGCAGATCATGCGAGAAGATGTTGTGGATAAAGTTCTGAAACGTGATCTTCCCTCACTGTACAATATCCGTAACGCAACGGAACTGGAGAGAATTTTCTTATACCTCTGCAATGTATCTTCAGAAATTGTATCGATCGAGGCAATTACGAAAGAATTGAACGGTGTATCTCGCACAACTGTAGAAAACTATATTCAGTATCTGGAAAGTGCAAATTTGATTTATCAGAGTTGGCCGGTTGATATGGCAGGGAAAAAGGTATTAAAGGCGCGTCCTAAAATTTATATCGCCGATGCGGCAATTCGGAATGCTGTTTTGATGGATGATTCTGTTTTGACGGACCCTGTTGAGATGGGAAAGATTGTTGAAACGGCTGTTTACAAGCATGTCGCAGCGTTTTATTATCAATATGCTACTTCGGTGGGCTATTTTAGAGGTGGAAAAAAGGGCAAAGAAATTGATATTGTGGTGGACTATCCTAATACGAAAAACATCCTCATTGAAGTTAAATACAGAGAAGGTGCGCCAATTGCGGATGATGATGCGATCGTAGAATTGTGTGAGGAATCGTCGGCAGCAATCATTATAACCAAGAATGCGGACGATTATGGAGTTCATAACACAAAGTGCGGTAAAGATCTACTACGAATTCCTGCATTTGCGTTCCTTTATTTGCTTGGGAATGCAGAAAAACATGGATATCGCGGAATGGAACAATAAAATAGGTTATATTCTGTCCTTTCTGTCCCCATTGTCCCGCCGTGTTAGGACGAACGCCGCAAAAATGCACCACGCCTGCAAAGTATGGTGCATGGTATCCACGAGCGGTAGGTTTGCCAAATCAGCACCGCCTGTCCGTTCGGCAGGCGGTGCTTTTTGCCGTTTTCCCGTTCCTCTGTGTATCTGTCCCCCACTTCCATTGTCCCGGTGCGTCGGGACGAACTCCGTGAAAATGTACTGCGCCTGCTCCGTGCGCGTACAATTGCCGTTATCGGCAAAATTCAAATATTGTTTCACAAATTGTTCTTTATATTTTGCCGGTAATGTGCTATACTATCCCTGTGCAGAAAGTGAGGGATCTCTATGAAATATATTTCTGTCGCGGAAACGGCGAAAAGGTGGGGCGTTTCCGAACGCAGCGTGCGAGGGTACTGCGCCGAAGGAAAAATCGACGGTGCATTTCTGACCGGAAAGACATGGAACATACCCGAAACCGCGGAGAAGCCCGATCGCATGAACAAGAAAACCGATGCACCAAAGACACTTCTTGAGGTACTGAAGGCCGAGAAAGCGGCGAAGCTGCACGGCGGCATTTATCATAAAATCCAGATCGATCTGACCTATAACTCCAACCACATGGAGGGCAGTCGCCTTACCCACGATCAGACGCGCTATATCTTTGAGACGAACACCATCGGCGCATCGGACGGGACGGTCAAGGTTGACGATGTGGTCGAGACCGCCAACCATTTCAAGTGCATTGATATGGTGATCGACAATGCCAATTATGCTCCGAGCGAGGCGTTCATCAAGCAGCTGCACGCCGTTCTGAAAAGCGGAACTTCCGATTCCCGCCTCGATTGGTTTGCCGTCGGGAATTACAAGAAATTGCCCAACGAGGTCGGTGGCATGGATACCATTGCGCCGGAGAATGTCGGTGCTGAGATGAAGAAGCTGCTTGCCGAGTACAACGCTATCACGCGCAAAACCTTTGACGATTTGCTTGACTTTCACTACCGTTTTGAGCGCATCCATCCGTTCCAGGACGGCAACGGCAGAGTCGGGCGCCTGCTCCTTTTCAAAGAATGCCTGCGGAACAACATCGTGCCGTTTATCATTGAGGACGACATCAAGATGTTCTACTACCGTGGCTTGAAGGAATGGCAGAACGAGCGCGGCTGCCTGCGTGATACCTGCCTTTCTGCACAGGACAGGTTTCAGAAGTATTTGGACTATTTCCGAGTCCCGTATGACAAATAAGCAAATCCGTCCCTGTGCGATACAGAGGCGGATTGCTTTTTCGTAATAAACCCGTGCGTCTATGCCGTAAAAAAGTCCCGCCTGCACAAGCAGGCGGGAAAATTTTTGCTCTCTTTTGTGTTCGGGAGGTTTTCTCCATCCCCCGGCTCACATGGCCGCAGCCTCGGGGCTGCGGAGCTGGAGCTGCAGGCGGTCGGCGATGAGGGCGATGAACTCGCTGTTCGTCGGCTTGCCCTTCGTGTTCGACACCGTGTAGCCGAAGAAGCGCTGCAGCGTCTCCAGGTCGCCGCGGTCCCACGCGACCTCGATGGCGTGGCGGATGGCGCGCTCGACGCGCGAGGGCGTCGTGGCGAACGTCTTGGCCACCTGCGGATAGAGCACCTTGGTGATGGCGTTGATGACATCCATGTCATTGACGGCAATCAGGATCGCCTCCCTGAGATACTGATAGCCCTTGATGTGCGCGGGGACGCCGATCTCGTGAATGATCGAGGTGACCATGGACTCGATGTTGGCGTTGCGCTTTGCTGCGATGGCGGGTTTGCGCGAAACGGCGCTCTCGCAGATCTCGTCGAGACGCTCCACGACGGCACGGCAGCTGCATGGTTTCAGCATGATATATTGCACGCCGAGCGTCATAAACATTGAAGACACATATTCCGTTACGAACTCCACCAAAACCAGAAGCTTTGGCTTTGGATCCAGCCCGGCCGCTGCCTTCAGCACGGACAGGCCGTCCGCCTGCGGCAGCATGAGGTCGACGACCAGCAGATCCGGTTTCAGCTCTTTCAGCAGGCTGATGGCGCGAACGCCGTCACAAGCCGAGCCGACCACGGAATACCGATTCGTCTGCTTCAGGGCAACGCCGAGCTTCCCACAAAACTCTTCGCTGCCGTTTGCCAGCAGGACCCGATACATTTTTTCCATGTAACAACTCTCCTCCTCGTAGATTCTCTCATTTCCGCATGGATGTACAAGCGGTGCTTCTAATTTAACATATTCGGCCCGCTTTTGCAATGACTTTCCCTGAAAATGTCTGCTTTTTCGTCGACGTTCTTCGACAAACATGCGGAAACGGCAGAAAATATGATACTCTAAGAGGAAAAAGGTGAAAAATTATTCTTATTCACGGAATTACCGTGAGACGTCCCGTTATTCCGCGTGATCGGTCGAATTTTCATTGCGCTGGCTGAGCCAGATCAGCAGCACGGCAATGTCGGCGGGCGAAACGCCGGAAATGCGCCCGGCCTGCCCGACGGATCGCGGGCGGATGTCGGCCAGCTTCTGCCGTGCCTCGAGGCGCAGACCGGCGATGGAGGCATAGTCCGCATCCTCCGGCAGCAGGCGTGATTCCTCGCGGCGGAACGCCTCGATCTGCTGCTCCTGCCGCTGGAGATACCCCGCATATTTCACCCGGATCTCGACCTGACGCGTCACGGCCGCCGGAAGCTCCGGCCGCTCCGGGTCAAAGGGCGCAAGCTCGTCATAGTGCAGCTCCGGGCGGCGCAGCAGGTCCGCCACCCTTGCCGTGAATAGCATCGACGAGCCCGGCCTTCGACAGGACGGTCA
>OGXT01001051.1_pt1 | contig 29345 bp, 20 predicted proteins | sample 1576361 | NCBI WGS metagenome assembly OGXT01 (sample SAMEA3541514, study PRJEB24748) | human gut metagenome | biome: human gut; feature: human-associated habitat; material: faeces | place: China | collected 2012 | reverse complement strand
AAATTTATATATTGTTTACGCAATTTAAATTGACCAATTGAAATTAAAGATAAAAAGATGAATTTGCAAATTTAAAAAATCTCAAGTTAAAAGAATCTTAAATTATACAAAAGTCCAAGTCATAGATAAGTCCAAATAATATTAAATTTATCTATTAATTCACCTTTTACAAACTTTCAATATCAAGTTCTTTTAAATATCTGCTAACAGCATCCTGCCATGTTGGAAGTGGAGTGAATCCATTTTCAACTAATTTGCTCTTGTCGAGACGGCTGTTAAATGGACGTTTTGCTTTTGAAACGCCGTATTCAGCAGTTGTGACAGGTGTAACAGTAATGTTTTTTTCACTGTATCTGTCATAACCCATTTCAGTAGCCTGCTTAAAAATTTCTTTTGTGAAATCCCACCAACTGATGTAACCACCTTCGTTTGTTGCGTGATAGTATCCATATTTGTCAGTTACAATCATAGATACTAATAATTTAGCAAGGTCAAATGTGTAAGTTGGAGTTCCTATCTGGTCTGAAACAACCTTTAACTGGTCATGATTCTTGCCAACTTTAAGCATTGTCTTGATAAAGTTATTTCCGTTTTTACCAAATACCCATGCGATTCTTACGATAAAATATTTGTCTAATGTATTTGCAACAGCTAATTCACCATCGAGTTTTGTCTGACCGTAAACGTTTTGAGGTGCATAGTCTTTGCAATCAGGCTGCCAAGGTTCTGTTCCTTCTCCGTTAAATACATAGTCAGTTGAAATATACATCATTTTTATATCAAGTTCCTTACAAACATCAGCGATATTCTGTGTTCCATTTACGTTTACAAGTTTAACTTTTTCCTGCTTATCTTCGTCTTCAGCAGCGTCAACGGCTGTCCATGCAGCACAGTGAATTACTGCGTCAGGATTAACTTCTTTGATGACTTTATCTACAGAAGCCTTGTCTGTGATATCCATTTCTTCGATATCAACACCAACTGCTTCAATATTTTTCTCTTTTAATTCATTTACTACGTCAAATCCTAATTGACCTTTAACTCCTGTTACGAGAACTTTCATATTTACTCCTTTTTGATATTGTAATTATGCCAGTGGTAAAAGGTTTAAGACCACATAAGCTTGCTTATAAGTGGGTAAAAGACCTTTTGCCCCGGGCATCTTGTGATTTTAAAATTACATATATTTTAGTGTATACCATTGAATTATGAAAAATCCTGTTTCCAGGGAAGAAAACAGGATTTTCATTTAGGCAGACATATTATCTGTTGCCATACATTTTTTCATAATAATTCTGATATTCTCCGGAAATGATAGTTTCCCACCATTCTTTGTTGTCAAGATACCACTGAATTGTCTTCTTGATACCATCAGCAAATTTTGTTTCAGGTAACCATCCAAGTTCGTTGTGAATCTTTGTTGGGTCGATAGCGTAACGCATATCGTGTCCCTTTCTATCAGCTACATATGTGATAAGGCTTTCTGGTTTGCCTAATTCTTTACAAATAATCTTAACGATATCGATGTTTGTCATTTCATTGTGACCACCAACATTGTAAACTTCACCAACTCTACCTTTGTGGATGATTAAGTCGATTGCACGGCAGTGATCTTCTACATATAACCAGTCACGAACGTTTTCGCCCTTGCCATATACTGGAAGTGGTTTGTCATTTAATGCATTAGCAATCATAAGTGGAATCAATTTCTCTGGGAAATGATATGGTCCGTAGTTATTTGAACATCTGCTGATTGTTACAGGAAGTCCATATGTTCTGTGATATGCTAATACTAATAAGTCAGCAGCAGCTTTTGATGAACTGTATGGGCTGCTTGTGTGAATTGGTGTTTCTTCTGTGAAGAATAAGTCAGGTCTGTCAAGTGGTAAATCACCATAAACTTCATCAGTTGATACCTGATGATAACGCTTGATGCCGTATTTTCTACAAGCATCCATAAGAACTGCAGTTCCTAAAATATTTGTGTTTAAGAATACTTCAGGGTTTTCGATTGAACGGTCAACATGGCTTTCTGCAGCAAAGTTAACAACGATGTCCGGATGTTCTTCTTCAAATAATTTATATACAGCTTCTCTATCTGTGATGTCTTCTTTTACAAAACGGAAATTTGGATTGTCCATAACTGGAGCAAGTGTTGAAAGATTTCCTGCGTATGTGAGGCAGTCAAGACAAATGATACGGTAGTCCGGATATGTGTTTAACATATGGAATACAAAGTTACTTCCGATAAATCCGGCACCGCCGGTTACGATAATGTTCATAATAATTCTCCTTAATTGTGTAAATTTTCTTTTCCTAATAACATGAATGTTATTGCTTAGGGAAATACCCTGTTTATCAAACTGAGTTTTCAAAGAAAACAAAGTTTTAATTAGTGAAGTACGTCCATGTATTTTTCATCAAGTACATCTTTTAAATACTGGCCATACTGATTTTTCTTTAATATTTCATAAACTTTAAGAACGTCTTCTTTTGAAATCCATCCGTTAAGGTAAGCGATTTCTTCAAGACATGCAATTTTTCTATGCTGATGTGTTTCAACAGTCTTAACAAAGTTAGTTGCTTCAACAAGACTTTCATGTGTTCCTGTATCTAACCAAGTGAATCCTTGTCCTAAAAGTTCAACATTTAATTCGTTGTTTTCTAAGTAGATTCTGTTCAAATCAGTGATTTCTAACTCACCTCTAGCACTTGGCTTAAGGTTTTTAGCATATTCAACAACCTTATTATCATAGAAATAAAGACCTGTAACGCAGTAGTTACTCTTTGGCTGTGCAGGCTTTTCTTCTATAGAAATAGCCTTACCTTCTTTGTCAAATTCTACGATACCAAATCTTTCAGGATCGTCAACATAGTAACCAAATACTGTTGCGCCTTTTCCACTTTCTGCATTTTCAACAGCAGCTTTTAAACGCTTCTTAAGTCCGTGGCCTGCAAAAATGTTATCACCAAGAACCATGGCAACACAATCATCACCAATAAATTCTTCACCGATTACAAATGCCTGAGCAAGTCCGTCCGGGCTAGGCTGAACCTTATAAGAAAGGTTAACACCAAACTGATGTCCGTCGCCAAGTAATTCCTGGAAACGAGGAGTATCCTGTGGTGTAGAAATGATTAAAATATCACGAATGCCTGCATTCATTAAAACTGACATTGGATAATAAATCATAGGTTTGTCATAAATAGGAAGTAACTGTTTAGAAGTTACCATTGTGAGAGGGTAAAGACGTGTGCCTGAACCACCTGCTAAAATAATACCTTTCATAGTATATCTCCTTTGTTTAATCAAATTTTGCTTAAGTAGAATTTGATGATGATAAAATTATCGTAGCAATATCCGGTTGCACGATTTTTGCAACAATATTAGTTGATAAAATTTATCAATTCAACAATATTAGTTCGCACGATTTTAAATATCATAAAACATTCTACTTTGGAAGCAATAAAACTGTCTGACTCAAATGTTAAGTATATAATAAAAGGTGACGTAACGTCACCTTCAAGTATTTTTTTCAATTTTTTTGAAATTTAATAAAAAATTCATATTTAATTGCACTATTTTATGCAAATTTGATACATATGGTGCGATATTTTAGATTCTTGAAGCTATTATTTGCTAAGATTGTTCACTTATACCATAAGTAACAGTTATCTTTTACATTTTATTGAGTCTTATATCAGATTTCATAATTAAGGAAAAGAAATTTTATGCTTAGGGGTACAAAGTTGTACCCTTGTAAAACCTTAAGTTAACTTTAGGGTACAGAGTTGTACCCTAACTTATTTTTGTTTTTGCTAAATGCCATCATTTATTTCACGCAAACAAATATTCCAGCTTCTTTAGTGATATGGAAAGGTGTTTTTGTTCTCTGCTCGACAAAATCTTTGAATTCCTGATATTTGCTGAGAATATATTCATTCTGGTTTCCGTGACAGGACAAAATATATTCCATCAATGGCTCAGCTTGGTCAACCTCAAGGTAATCTTCATAAGGCTTCATTTGAATAGAGTTAAAATGAAGTTTAAGAAAATCTTCACCATTATCAAGACCAAATTTTTCATAAAGTTTATTTGATGACAAATTTATACGGTTGTCAAAAGATTTGACAAGTTTGTCAATTTCACACATGTGCTTATTTCCGTAAGTGCTGCATATGAAACGACCGCCTTTCTTTAAAACTCTGTTGACTTCAGAGAGAGCAGTATCAATATTTTCACAGTAGAAAAGCACATGATTAGCAATTACAAGGTCAAATTCTTCATCTTTATATGGAATATTTTCGCAGTCAAATGTTCCAAAAGAAAATCGTGTGTCAGCAAGTCCGATGGCACGTCTGGTATCACGAATCATTCCCTGAGAAATATCAGAAAGATAAATGTTAATGTCAGCAGGCACTTTGTCCATGTTTTGGGTCCAAAGGGCTCCGCTTCCACAACCGATTTCTAAAACCTTCATGCACGGCTGAATGTTGTAATTGTCATAAAGCCAGTTAAACCAATGCTGCTCATTATGAGAGTATAAATTGTGCAAATTAATTCTTGCAGAAATATTAGAAGCATTCTGATACTGTGTTTTTATAGAATTTTCTGCATTTGTCAAATGAATAAGCTCTAACATCTGACTCCAGTCAACGTGATGCTCCTTTGTTAAGGCAGTTATTGTGTCTTTAATCGCCTTCTCCACCATTTGCATTTGCTCAATTCTATCCTGAACAAGTTTAAGCTGCATATTCAATGAATTGAGAAGCATTTGCGAATTGCTGTCGTCGATTGTGATTTCTCTGATGTCATCCAAAGAAAAACCAAGGTATTTGAGCAAAAGGATTTGCTGTAATCTAACCAAATCCTCATGAGAATAAAATCTTGCTCCGTAATCAGTAATATAAGTTGGTTTTAAAATATTCTGTTTATCGTAATAACGTATTGTTCTCACGGAAACATGTGCCATTTTGGCAAATTCCCCTGATGAATATAAATCATCTTTCTGCATAACAAAATCCTCTCGTTACCATATGTGTTATCAAAAATTTAATCTTGTGTAATCGTAACACAATTAGTAAAAAAACGCTATATTACACAGCAGTACAAAGCAAAATATACATCAAAATATAATTGGTAAAACGACATATTGCATAGCATTATAAAGCAAAATACACATCAAAATTTAATTAGTAAAAAAACGCCATATTGTACAATGGAGCAACGTAAAAATTGTGCTTATTAATATTTGATATAATACCTTTAAAATAGTATAATTAAAGTATTATTTAACGTGTTAATTTGCTAAGTCTGTATTGAGAGTACAGATAGGAAAAATAAAATTTAAGGAAAGGATAAAATTATAAAAACGACCAAATGAATTATTTAGGTCAGATTACAAAATGAGATAAAATTATAGAAAAAATTTAGAAACGGATTAAAAAAATAAAAAGGATTAAAAAGAAAACTAAAGTAATATTAAATTTGAATTTAAGAACAAAATGAAAAACTAAAATATAAATTTATAGGAAAGACAAATAAAATAATTTTATGATTTGCAGTATGGCATAAAGTAACAAATTTATGACTGATAGTATGAAAATAACAAATACGGCAATTATGCAGGGAAAAATTACGGAAAATTTGTTGAAAAGAGGGATGTAGAGATGTTCGGGTATAAACAATTATTAAATTGTATATTTGCATCTGATGATGGAGGTGGAAGGTACCTCGTTTTTAATCAGAACGAAAATACATGGATTCTTCCGGCAGATAAATTGAAATTGGCGATTGAAATGTGTCAGCCTTATTCTAAGAAGGATCAGAAAAGAAGAGATTTAATTTTAACGGTAAAGGATGTTGGATTTGCGCTTCGCAAAATGGGAGTTGAGACAGTTAACTTATTGTTACAGCCACAGTTAAAAGAATATATAGACGGATTAGTTGGAACGGAAAATTATTATGTTGTAGCTTATATGGGAGATATTTCGTCTGAATTAAACCAAAAAGTTACGCTACAGATTTTTACGAATGAGAAGATATTGTGCTATTTGAGAATTTCTAATTCTTCTGAAGTTATTAATGTGATGAAGCACGAGATAGATATGATTGACTTTTTGCATGAAAAAGAAGTTGCAAACATTCCTGAAATAATAGATGCGTCTATTATTGGGGATTTGCATATTTTTGCACAAAAAAGCGAGAAGAAACTTTCAGAAAAAGTTAAACTTGAATTTGATGATAGGCATATGAAGTGTCTTAAAGACATTATGGACAAAACAAAGATATTATGTAAATATGAGGAGACAGATTTATATAGATTAATTCAGAAATTAAAATCCGAAATAAAGACAAAGTTCCCGAAAAATGAGGAAATGATATTACAGCATTCAATTAGAATTATAGAAAACCAGCTTAAAGAAACAGAGGATTATTATGCGGTTAGTCACGGTGATTTTTCGCCTTGGAACATTTATTATAATAGCAAAAAAGAAGTGTGCATGTATGACTTTGAGTATGCGCATTATGAGATGCCTGAATACGTAGATGCATTTCATTATTTAACCAAAATGTCTTTATACGGTTTGCAGAATGATGGCGACAAGACGATTGCCGTGTATGACAAATATAAAAAATTATTGTCACAGTACATAGATAAAGATACTGATTTTGTGTATTTATGTTATTTGATTGGCATAATCAGTTCTTATAGTACAAATGCGGCAGAAAAGTTTAGCATTTATGCATACAAATATTTAGATTGGATAGCAATTGTTTCTTATTTAAATAGTAGATTAGACTAATTGGGTTGAAAAATTAATTACAAATTATGAAAAGGAGAAAATAATGGGAGATAAGAATATTTTACTATTATTAGATAGGATGGAATTTTGTGCCCTAAATTCCACTGTATTAAGTTATGTCAAAAATATGGATAGGAATAAATTCCATTTTGATATATTAGTTGCAGCAAATCAATTAGGAAGTATGGAGAAGCAGTTTAGCAATGAAGGATGCAATGTATTTTGTTTATGTGCGAGTACTTCCGATAGAAAATTTAAAACTAAATTTGCAGAATTCATCCAGAAAAGAAATAAATACGATGTTGTACATTCTTTTTTGAAAAATGGAATGGTCGCTTTAGCTGTGGCAAAAGAAAATGAAATACCGGTAAGGATTATTAACTGTAGTGAAAATGACGTCGCTCATAATAGAAAAAATAATAAAAATGATGAAATCACACACATAGTCACAACAGGAAATAACAATCAATCGGATAATACAGCTGCATCCGGTAAAAAGAATGCTGATACGAATGAAATTAATTTGGATAATAATGGAAGTAAAAGTGTTAATCGGGAAATATCCGGAGTAGACCATGTTAACACAAATGCAGCAGTGACAAATGAAATCGATGAAGGTAATGAAGGCATAATGGTGCCGAATGAAAATAAAGAGGAAATTGTTTCTGTGAATAAGGCAGTTGATGTAATTGAATATGAGTTTAATTTAGATACTGCAAAAGAGTTTAGAAGTTCTCTTGGAATAGATGACAACCAGATTGTTTTTTTGCATATTGGAAATATAAGTGACCAATTTAATCAGAAATTTTCTATAGAAATATTTCGTGAATTAAGAGAAGTTAAAAATGCATGTCTTTTATTTATAGGTAATGAAGATAATAAGAAGGAAATAAATGAAATCAAATTCTTTAAAAAGTATGCTTCGAGATATGGATTTGAAGAAAGGTTGTATTTTCTTGGATCTATGGAAAACCTTGATAAAGCTTTATCGGCATCAGATATTATTCTGGCTCCATGGAAAAAGACAGCATTGTCAACAGCACTTTTGGCGGCACAGGCAAGTGGCGCTAAAATATTTGCATCAGATGTTTTAAGTGAAAAGATTAATGTTACGGATACAGTGCATTTTTTATCATTAAAAAAACCGGCACGTGCATGGGCGTGTGAGATTATGAATTTTATATTTAATGAAGATAAAAGAATTATAAGCACAAATAATCAGATAGAAAGCCGTAGGCATCTATCAGAGCATAATTGCAATATAATTTTAAGAAATGGATATGATATTATTGATAATCTAAAGAAGATAAATAGAATTTATGAACTATGAGACTAAAGTGGGATTTCTGAAATGTGTGATTAGAATAGGATCTCTGTAATTCGAGACTAAAGCAGGATTCCTGAAATGTAATTAAAAAATACGGCTGAATTTCAAAATAAAATTCAGCCGTATTTTTTGGAGATTCATAATAACTAAATCTCATATTACTATTAAAAAATCTAAAGCATCTAAGCTTTTATATTATCATTCTATAGCGATTAGTATTAAAAATTAGTCTGAAAGAGGAATTCCTCTGTGAGGTACAGATGTTGAGAAAACAATCTGAGTCTTTGTGCTTCCAAACTTCTGAAGTTCGCCGATAAAATGGTCAAGTTCTTCAGTGCTTTTAAACATTACTTCAATAAGCATTGCGTATTCTCCTGTTACGCAATTACATTCAATAACGTTATCACAGCTCTTTATGTATGGGTAGAAGTCTTTCTTCTGCCCCGGTTTTACTTCCAAATTAATAAATGCCTTAATATGATATCCTAATTCAGCAGGATTGATTATTGCATTGTAGCCTGTTATAATTCCGGCTTTCTCAAGACGTTCAATTCTTGCAGAAACTGCCGGGGATGAAAGAAACACCTGACTGGCTATTGCCTTAAGGGGGGTACGGGCATTTTCGTGAAGCAGTCTGATAATTTGTTCATCAATGTGATCAAGTTCATGTCTCATAGTAGTTCTCCTTTAATTTCATATTATTTTTCAGCCTGTTATTAATAAAGTTAAGTTTAAACTTTATTTTAACACAGATATTATAACACACACTTTATAAAAATTACAAAGGAAAATTTACTAAATAAAGAAAAAAGGAAGAAAAAGTTCATAAAAAAAGATCTAATAAAAAATAACTTAAAATAAAACAAATTAAAAAACTTTTTTAAGTAAAAATTTATGATGGAAATAAAACATATTTAATTAAGAAAGAAAACGTTCAAAAAAACTTTTGCACTTTTATTAGTGAAAAATTTATTGTGAAAAAATTAACAAAATACTTGATAAGTTTGAAATAAAATGATAATCTATTGAAATATTAATGGGGATTTGAAATAAAGTTTATTTTCTTAAATAAAAATTGTATATAAGTTAAATAAAACAAGTAAAAATACGATATAGTTAATTTTGTTAAATGCTGGAAATGATAAACTTTATTAGCCTCAAAATTATTAAAAGAAAAATTGAAAACAGGAGGAAATTTGAAATGGAGAATTTGGTTTATTTAGCTCCGATAGCAGGTGTTATTGCTTTAATTTTTGCAGCATACAAAGCAGTGGTTATTGGAAAAGCTAAACCTGGAAATGAAAGAATGGTAGAAATTTCAGACGCCATTGCAGAAGGTGCTAAAGCATTTTTATATTCAGAATATAAGGTTTTAGTTATTTTTGCGGCAGTGCTTTTTATAGTTATTGGATTTGGAGTTAGCTGGCTTACAGCCGTTTGTTTCTTAGTTGGAGCAGCTTTCTCAACTTTAGCAGGTTATTTTGGAATGACAGTTGCTACTAAGGCAAATGTTAGAACTGCAAATGCAGCTAAGGAAAGTGGTATGAATAAGGCTCTTTCAATTGCATTCTCAGGTGGTGCAGTTATGGGTCTTTGCGTTGTAGGTCTTGGTATTGTTGGACTTAGCGTTATTTTCATTGTGCTTAATGCTACAACAGGAATTACTTCTAATTCAGTTAGTATACTTACAGGATTTAGTTTAGGTGCTTCATCAATTGCTCTTTTTGCAAGAGTTGGTGGTGGTATCTATACAAAGGCAGCAGACGTTGGTGCTGACCTTGTTGGTAAAGTTGAAGCTGGTATTCCTGAAGATGATCCAAGAAACCCGGCAGTTATCGCTGATAACGTAGGTGACAATGTAGGTGACGTTGCAGGTATGGGTGCTGACTTATTTGAAAGTTATGTTGGTGCTTTAGTTTCAGCAGTTACATTAGGTATTGTTACAACATTGGGAGATGCTACATCATTTATGACAGCTCTTTTCCCACTTGTTATTGCAGCAATCGGTATTCTTGCTTCTGTAATCGCAACTTTCTTTGTTAGAGGTAAAGAAGGTTCTGATCCTCAGAAGGCTTTAAATGCAGGCGAATATACAGCTACAGTTTTAGTTATTATTGCATCAGCAATTTTAAGCAAAGTATTTTTCGGTGGATTCGATGCATTTATCGCAATTATTTCAGGTCTTATCGTTGGTACTATTATTGGTAAAGTTACAGAAATGTATACTTCAGAAAAATATAAGAGTGTTAAAGAAATCGCTGAAAGCTCTCAGACAGGTTCAGCAACAAATATTATCAGCGGTTTATCAGTTGGTATGAAATCAACATTTATTCCTATCATCATCGTTGCAATCGGTATTTTAGTTGCTTTCCATTTTGCTGGAATGTATGGTATCGCTCTTGCAGCAGTTGGTATGCTTTCAACAACAGGTATGACAATCGCAGTTGATGCTTATGGTCCAATTGCTGATAATGCAGGTGGTATTGCAGAAATGTCAGAACTTGATGAAAGCGTTAGAGATATTACAGATAAATTAGATGCAGTTGGTAACACAACAGCAGCAATTGGTAAAGGTTTTGCCATTGGTTCAGCAGCACTTACAGCTTTATCATTATTTGTTTCATTTGCTGAAACAGCAGGCATTACAAAAGAAGGAATTAACATCCTTGATGCTCCTGTAGTTGCAGGTTTATTCATTGGTGGTATGCTTCCATTTATGTTCTCAGCTTTAACAATGTCTTCAGTTGGTAAGGCAGCAAATAAGATGATTGAAGAAGTTCGTCGTCAGTTCAAAGAAAAACCGGGAATCCTTAAAGGAACAGAAAAACCTGACTATAAGACATGTGTTGGTATTTCAACACAGGCAGCTTTACATGAAATGATTATTCCGGGTGTTATGGCAGTAGTAGCACCATTATTAATCGGATTCTTACTCGGCGTAGAAGCTCTTGGTGGTATGCTTGCAGGTGCACTTGTAAGTGGTGTTATGATGGCTATCTTCATGGCAAACGCAGGTGGTGCTTGGGATAACGCTAAGAAGTATATCGAAGGTGGTTTCGCAGGCGGAAAAGGAAGCGATGCTCATAAGGCAGCAGTTGTTGGTGATACAGTAGGTGATCCGTTCAAGGATACATCAGGACCATCAATCAATATCTTAATCAAATTAATGACAATTGTTTCACTTGTATTTGCAGCAGTAATTGCTCAGTACGGCGGAATTTTATTCTAAAGACAATAAAATTAAAATATGGTTACAAACTATTATTAGTTTTAACAATACATTATTTCCTATAGGGAAAATCTTATAACTTTAGTATTACGAAAAAACAGAGGATGCGAGTTTATAACTTCGCATCCTCTGTTTTTTAGGGCTTAGACATGTGAAACAAAATAAAATATCCATTTCTCCTAAAAGTTGATACCTAATATATAGAAAATTAAATGGCAGTTTGCACCTTGTAGAAAGTGACACAAATATACTAAACAACATAAATTAGTATAAGTGGAATTTAGAAAGAGGTACCGTATGCAGATATATGTTGTGGAACCACTGGATACAGTTGATAGCATTGCAAATAAATTTGGAACACCGGTAGAAGAAATAATATTTGCAAATCAGCTTATTTATCCGTATAAATTAGCAGTTGGGCAGGCTCTTTTAGTTGAATTTCGACCAAATCAGTATAGAACAAGAAGAGTAATAAATGGCTATGCGTATCCTTTTGTAAGTAATTATGTGTTGAGAGTAACTTTGCCGTATTTGTCAGGATTATATATTTTTTCGTATGGATTTACTAAGGAAGGGGAAGTTGTGTCTCCGGCTTTAGATGACCAGTGGATGATAAATGAAGCCTATGAAAATGATACCAAGCCTGTACTTACGCTTACTCCATTTGATGAAAATGGAGTATTTAGCAATAATTTGATTACAGCTCTAGTTAATAATGAGCAGGCAATTGAAAACCTGATAGGCAATTTGATTTATTTAATGAATGAAAATGGCTTTGCAGGGCTTGATATAGATTTTGAATATATTTATAAAGAAGACAGAGATGCCTTCACAAGTTTTGTTGCAGAATGTACAAGACGAATGAATGAGTATGGAATTTGGGTGTCAGTGGCACTTGCACCAAAGACGTCATCTGACCAGAAAGGTTTGCTATATGAAGGAAAAGATTATGGTGGACTTGGTGCTGCCGCAAATTCAGTCCTTTTGATGACATACGAATGGGGTTATACTTATAGTTCACCAATGGCGGTGGCGCCAATTAATAAAGTCAGACAGGTAATTGAATATGCACTTTCACAAATTCCTGAGGCAAAAATCGATATGGGAATACCAAACTACGGCTATGATTGGACTTTGCCATATGAAAAAGGTGTGACTAAAGCTAAGACAATTGGAAATGTTGAGGCAATTCAACTAGCAATTAATAATGGCGCTACAGTACAATATGATAATGTGGCACAAACTCCATTTTTTAATTACACAATCGGAAATGAAATACATGAGGTATGGTTTGAAGATGTAAGGAGCATAAATGCAAAATTAAATTTAATTGATGAATACAATCTTAGGGGGGCAGCTTATTGGCAGATAATGAGATTGTTTAGGGCAAACTGGCTGCTTGTTGAAAGTAAGTTTGAGGTAAAATAAAAACTAAAATAGTAGTCTTTTTTTGTTTGCTACAGATATTAATACGTAGTATAATCTTTTTTATTAGTGAAAATTATTATGCTCTTAAAAATGAGATTAAGTAATAGGGCAGATGATTCCTTATTTAATGCAGGCAAAAAAATAGTTGTTTAATATAAGGAATGGTATTTTTTAATAATTAAGCGGAAAGGAAATACAGTTTAAAGAGATGAATGTGTTTATTAATTGTCTGGTATTCTTTTTTATTTATGCTTTTCTTGGATGGTGCGTTGAAGTTTCGTTTGTTGCAATTACAAGGGGAAAAGTAGTAAACAGAGGATTTTTGAATGGACCTGTTTGCCCGATTTATGGAGTTGGGATGGTTGGAATCCTATATGCACTAGAACCACTTAAGGATAATGCAATTGTGTTATTTATAGGTGGTGTGGTAATTTGTTCAGTGCTAGAATTATTTACCGGTTGGATTTTGGATAAAATATTCCGTATGAGATGGTGGGATTATTCAGAAAATAGATTTAATATAGGTGGTTATATTTGCCTGGAGTTTAGCATAAAGTGGGGTCTTGGAAGTATGATTATGGTTAACATGATTCATCCAATGATTTATGGTGTGGTAAGTAAGATTCCGCTTATGGTAATATATGCTTTGTTAGTAATATTTGCGATAGCATTTATTATTGATATAATTGTAACTGTTAAGGAAATTGTAGGATTTAAGAAGAGTCTTGGACAGCTTGAAAAAATTGCTGACGGCCTTAAAGATATTGGAGATCAGCTTAAAGATGTGGTTGGAAATTCAGCAATTACTGTTTCTGAAAAGACAGAAGAAGGCAAAGAAAAACTTATTGAAGCAACAGCTGAAAGCCGTGAAAAACTGGCAGAGGCGACAGCAAGTAGTCGTGAAAAGATTGCAGAAGCGACAGCAAGCAGCCGTGAAAAAATCGCAGAAGCGACAGCAAGCAGCCGTGAGAAGTTGGCGGAGGCAACTGCTGGAAGCAGAGAAAAAATTGCAGAAGCTACGGCAAATGGAAAGGAAAAAATTGCAGAAGCAACAGCAAGTAGTCGTGAAAAAATTGCAGAAGCAACAGTTAACAGCCGTGAGAAAATTGCGAGTGCATATGAGACAAGCATTGTTGAATTAAAGAAACAGAAATTAGAAATGGAAGCTAAATATGCAGCTATGCTTCTTAAAGCACAGAAATTAGGAAAAAGACAGGTTAAAGCGTTTCCAAAACTTAGAGTTAGCGGCTCGACAGTTAGTGTCAGAGAAAGACTTACTGATTTAGGAAACAAGTTTGCTAGGAAATAACTTGCTGATATTATAAATATTCAATATAAAAACATAACAAAAATAATACAAAGACATAACATTAGGAGGAGAACATGAACATTAAAGGACAGTCATTTTTAAAATTATTGGATTTTACACCAAAACAGATTGGGGAATTTATTGATTTGGCAGCGCAGTTAAAGGCAAAAAAGAAAGCCGGAGAGCTCGTTGATGTATTAAAAGGAAAGAATATAGCAATTATATTTGAAAAAACAAGTACAAGAACAAGATGCTCTTTTGAAGTTGCAGCTCATGATTTAGGAATGGGAGTTACATATTTAGACCCAACAGGTTCACAGATTGGTAAGAAAGAAAGCATTAAAGATACTGCAAGAGTATTAGGAAGAATGTTTGACGGTATCGAATATAGAGGATTTGAGCAGGAAATTGTTGAACAGCTGTCAGAGTATGCAGGAGTTCCTGTATGGAATGGGCTTACAAATGAATTTCATCCAACACAGATTTTAGCAGATTTTCTTACATTAAAAGAAAAATTTGGAAAATTAGAAGGACTTAAATTTGTATACATGGGCGATGCACGTTATAACATGGGAAATTCGCTCATGGTCGGATGCGCAAAAATGGGAATGCATTTTGTAGCATGTGCTCCAAAAAAATATTGGCCGGCACAGGAACTTATTGATGAATGTCAGGCAGTTGCTAAAGAAACAGGAGCAACTTTAGAATTTATTGAAGACCCTATGGTTGCAACTAAGGATGCAAATGCAATCTATACTGATGTATGGGTTTCAATGGGCGAACCTGATGAAGTATGGGAAGAACGTATCAATGACTTACTTCCATACAGAGTGACAATGGATTTAATTAACAATGCTGATAAGGATGTTGTATTTATGCATTGTCTCCCTGCATTCCATGATTTAGACACAAAGATTGGCAAGCAGATTTATGAAAAATTTGGACTTACGGAAATGGAAGTTACAGATGAAGTATTTGAATCAAAACATTCAGTAGTATTTGATGAAGCTGAAAACAGAATGCATACAATAAAGGCTGTAATGGCTGCTACACTTGGTGCAGAATTTTAGTAAGAATGTGCCTGAAAAAATATAAAAATTTAACAGCACAATTATGGCAAATGTAACAACTCGAGTGGGATAACCTGCTCGAGTTGTTTATCAATAGGAATGGAGAAGTGAATGAGATTTTTACATCTTGCGGATTTGCATATTGGGAAAAGAGTAAATGGATTTTCCATGATAGAGGATCAAAAATTTGTTTTTGAACAGGTTTATAATGTAATAGAAAATGAAAAGATAGATGGAATTATTATGGCGGGGGATATTTACGATAAGCCGGTTCCGTCTGCGGAGGCAGTTAAGTTATTTGACGAAATGTTGACAAGACTCGTGTCTATCAATTTGCCGATTTTTGTAATAAGCGGAAATCATGACAGTGCTGAGAGAATAGGATTTGGTTCAGATATACTGTCTGCGGCAAAGGTTTATATGTCGAGAGTGTATAATGGCAATTTGCAAAAAATAGAATTAGAAGATGACTATGGCAAAATAAATGTTTATTTATTGCCATTCATAAAGCCGGCAACGGTAAAAAATATTTATAAAGAGGCTGAAATTAAAGACTATGATGACGCATTAGAGTGCGTTCTAAGTCAGGAAAAAATTGATGAAACAAAGAGAAATGTGATTGTGTCACACCAGTTTGTTACAGGTGCGATGAGAAGCGAATCAGAAGAAGTTTCAGTTGGCGGACTTGATAATGTTAGCGTTGAAAATTATGAAGCATTTGATTATGTTGCGTTAGGACACATTCATAGAGCTCAGCAAATGGGCAGGGAAAGTGCACGTTATGCAGGAACATTGCTTAAGTATTCATTCTCAGAAGAAAAACATAATAAGTCAATGACGATTGTTGATTTAAAAGAAAAAGGAAATATAGAAATTAAAGAAATTCCCGTAAAGCCGTTACATGATTTAAAGACAATTAAAGGAAAGTTCAGCAAAATAACAAGTGAAGAGTTTTACAAAGAATTAAAAAAAGAAGACTATTACAGAGCAGTGCTTACAGATGAAGATGATATTTTGAATGCAATAGGAAAATTAAAAAGCATTTATCCAAATCTGATGAGCATGGAATATGACAATACGCGAACACGTTCATATTCTGTTGTTGATAATGTTGAAACAGGAGAGACTAAATCTCCATTGGATTATTTTGAGGAATTTTTTGAAAAACAGAATGGACGGAAAATGTCAGAAAAGCAAAGGAATTACCTGTTGGAAATTTTAGGAGAAGCAAGGGAGGAAAGCCATGAGACCAATTAAATTAGTTATGTGTGGTTTTGGACCTTATGCAGACAAAACCGTAGTTGATTTTACATTATTAGGTGAAAGCGGATTGTATTTGATTACAGGTGATACAGGAGCCGGAAAGACGACTATATTTGATGCAATTTCATATGCTCTTTATGGAGAGGCAAGCGGACAGGTAAGAGAAGTGAAATCTCTTAGAAGCAAATATGCTGATGATGAAACGGAAAGCTATGTTGAATTAGAATTTGAATATAGAGATGAAAAATATAAAATCAGAAGAATTCCTGAATATATGCGTAAAGCAAAACGTGGGGACAAACTGGTTGTACAGAAGGAAGAGGCAGAATTATATTTTCTTACTAAGGACAGAGAACCAATTATAAATAAAAAGAATGTAAATGATGCAGTTACAGAAATTATAGGACTAGATAGAGGACAATTCTCTCAGATTGCCATGATTGCACAGGGAGATTTTATGAAAGTTCTGCTTACGGGAACTGATGAACGTAGTAAAATTTTAAGAAAGATATTTAATACAAATGAATATCTTGATTTACAGGAAAAATTAAAAAGAAAAAAGAATGAACTTAAGTTTAAGTATCAGGATATTGAGAAGTCAATCAAAAATTACATTGTAAGTGTTCAGTGTGGCAATGATGAAAATGATAAAGAAAAATTAAAACAGATTATTGATGACAACACATTTTGGAAGACAGAAGATATTAATAATTTTATTTTAGAACTTATTAATAAAGACAAAGATTTGTTAAAAACTTTAGAAGAAAATAAAAAAGAAGTTAATAAGAATCTTGAAAAAATTAATGAGACAATTGGTAAAACAGAAAATGTTTTGGCAGGTATGAAAAACAGTGAAAATAATGAAAATGAACTTGCTAAAGTATTAGAAGTTATGCCGAAGCTCTTAGAAGATTATAATTTGCAAAAAGAGACGGAAAGTGAACGCGAAAAGCTTGCAACTGAAATCGAGATAGAAAAACAAAAACTTGAAAGCTACAATGAACTTACTAAAGAACTTGAAAGTTTACATAACAGACAGGTAAATTTGATAAAATTAACAAATAAAGAAACTAAAATTAAAGACGATGTAGAAAATAATGAAAATAGTATTTTGATTTCTGAAAAAAGGCTTGAAGAAATAAAAGGCTGCGAAGTTGAATTTGAAAAATGCCAGAGCAGCATTAAGAGTGTTGAGGATAAGATAAATCTTTATTCTAATTTGAAAAAATTGTTTAAAAAATATGTTGAAGTCAAAGATGAGCATAAGTCTTTAAAGGAAAAATATGTGGAAAGCGTTAATGAGTATAATAACGCATCACAAAATTATGAAAGTCTTATGGCTAAGTACATGGATGCGCAGGCTGGTATGCTTGGACAAAATCTGAAAGAGGGAGAACCTTGTCCTGTTTGTGGTTCGACAAGTCATCCTCATATAACTGAGGCTAAAGATGAAATTCCGTCTGAGAAAGATTTGAAAAATGCTAAAAATCTTAGACAGAAAAAGGAAGAGAAAAGAAGTGAAATTTCAGGTAATTTGAGGGCGAAAATTACAGAAATCGATTCGTTGAAAGAAAGAATAGATGATGTAGTAAATGAAAATCCAAATGAATTTGCTGAAAGCATAGATGAGAATAGCTTTAATATTTTAGAAGAAAATACAAAGAAGTTAAACGATGATATAAAGAACTTAAATGTTAAAGCTAAAGAATTGTCAGATTTTAAAGAAGAGAAGAAAACAATTGAAGAAAATTTGCCTAAACTAAAGAACGAACTTGAAAGTAAAAAAACAGAAATTGTGGAAATTTCAAATAAAATAATTGAAGAAAATACTAATATTGCAAATGCAAATATCAGAATAGAAGAACTTCAGTCTAAACTTAAATACTCAAGTCTGAAAGAAGCAGAGGAATATATCAGCAGTTTGCAGGATAAAAGAAACAGGCTTATTAAGTTATTTGAAAAGGCAAGAGATAACTATGAAGAAGCAAAGGAAAGAAAATCCGGGCTTGAAAATGCGATAGCGGCTTTGAAAAATCAATTTAAAAATTCAAAGGTTGAAGATTTGGATGAATTAAAGGAAGAAAAGAAGCAGCTTCAAAGTATGGAAAAGGAACTTGGAAAGAGTGAAAAAGAAGTTCATTCACGACTGGATATGAATAAATTTGCAAATGAAAGAATTGAGAAGTGTATGGATGAAGCCGTGGAAGTAGAAGATAAGCTGCAGGTTGTTGGCAGTCTGGCGGATACATGCAATGGAACTCTTTCTTCGAAGTCAAGAATTACTTTAGAAACCTATGTCCAAATGGAAATGTTTGATAGAATTATAGTCAAGGCAAATAGCCATTTCAGGGATATGACTTCAGGTCAGTATGAGTTGAAGAGAAAGCGTGAAGCTGACAATAAGGTAAGCAAGAGCGGATTAGAGTTAAATGTTATCGATTATTATAGTGGAAGTGAAAGGGATATAAAAACTCTTTCAGGTGGAGAATCATTTAAAGCTTCTTTGTCGATGGCATTAGGTTTGTCTGACGAAATCCAGGCTAAGTCCGGAGGAATAAAGATTGATACATTATTTGTAGATGAGGGATTTGGATCATTGGATGGAGAATCGCTTGAAAGTGCAATGAGGGCATTAAGTTCGATTACAGATGTAGGAAGACTTGTAGGGATTATATCGCATGTATCAGAACTTAAGACCAGAATTGACAGGCAGATTGTGGTTACGAAAGACAAAGAGAAAGGAAGCAAACTTGAAATAATAAATTAAATGTAAATTGTGTTGATAGGGAATTCAGATTGACTATTAAAATTAGTGACAAATTTAAAACGAAAGGTGTGTAATAATACACAAAGGTAAAAATAGTGAAAAATATATTTGACAGTGAAGGAAAATTAATGACATTTTTAGATGGATTTGCAGATGTAATGGTTTTGGCAATATTGTGGGTAATTTGTTCTTTGCCAATAATTACAGTTGGCGCATCTACAACAGCATTTTACTCAGTAATGATGAAATTAGTTGTTGGTGAGGAGTCATATGTGGTAAGAAGTTTCTTTAAGGCTTTTAAGGAGAATTTTAAAATATCAACAATTGTATGGCTTATAATGGGAACAATCGGAGGATTAGTTTGTACAAGTCTTTATATTGTATTTAACTCATCTAAGGTAGGAAGCAAATTGTTTTATGCATTACCATTTTATTTGTTAGTACTCATTATTTATACAATGACGATTAATTTTGTATTCCCATATATCGCAAAATTTTATGATACTGTTAAGAGGACTTTAATGATTTCATTAATATTTTCAACAAGACATTTTCTTCAGTCAATTTTACTTATTATAATTGATGTAGCAATATTCATATTTGCTTTTAAGATTCCGGCGTTATTTATTTTATTCCCATTAATATCAGGATTTTGCCATGCAAAAGTATATCAAAAGATATTTGCTAAAATAATTGATGCAAGAGATGAAGAGAATAGTGAAAGTAATATGGTACAGGAATTAGATTAAAAGTGTATGTTTATATAGAGTAATGTGGTAAAATAAATACGGGTGAGAGTAAATTGAAACTATTAATTTACAAAGGGAGAATTTGAATGGGGAAATACATGATTATTCCATATATCTTATTGGGGGTAATGGATGTAAGGTATCTTAAATTAAGTTTAATACATAAAAATAGGACAGGAAAAAGCATTGCATTATTTATGGAGAGTAATCTTGTTGCAGTAATACTCGGAATTATAATGCAGGGTATTGGTTCGAATTTTATAGATAGCATTCTTATATGGCCATTTTATGCATGCTTTACATGGATGATATTGGCATTAATAGAATATGCATTTGAATATACAGGGTTAGGTAAAGCATTTGAATGCTTCAAATATATTAAAAGAGCTGTGTTTGTATTTACAATTGTGGATACTATAAATATGTTTATACATTCAATTATTAGAATTGAGAATGTAAGGATGAATAAAAGTGGTGTGGCTGCATGGCTTTATAATTTGGGATATGATGCACACATATTTATTACATATGTATTTGTCGCAGTTTTTATATTGTGCTTCATATACCGTATATTAAATTCGCCACGTATTTATAAGGTGAAATATATGCAGATATTAACATGCATGATAATTGTGTCCTGCATTAATATTGTAATGTTTCAGCTTAGATTGTGGGAGAATGTATCATTATTGTTTTATGGTATATTAGGTGCATTTGTTTATGAAATAACATTTCAATATAGTCATAAAGTTGTTAAGAACAGGGCACTGCAGAAAATTGCTGAGGAATCAGAACTGCCGATGGTAGTATTCGGCACAGATGATAGCATAATTGCCTATAATAAAGAAGCGGAAAGATTATTTGATAAATGCACACAAAAGTGTTCGCTTGAGGAATTTTGTAAAGCATATAATTTATATACACCTGCCGCGTTAGAGAAAACTTATCACAAAAAAATAAGTATTATGCATGAAGATAAGAAACTTTATTTTCAGTGTAAATATGGCGAATTATGTGAAAATGATAATATAGCATATGCAAAATACTTTGTATTTGAAGATATAACGGAAATAACAATCGTTAATTCTGTTATGAGATATTTGGAAACTCATGATGAACTTACAGGACTGTACAATATGAAGAGGTTCTATGAAAAAGTAAATGAGATAACAAATAAATACCCAGATGATAAATTTGCAATTATGATATTTAACATATCAAGATTTAAAATCGTAAACGATATGTTTGGAAGAAAAATGGGTGATGCCATTCTTAAGCAGATTTCAGAAAACTGTTTAGCGCAGTGCTCTGATAAAAGGGTATATGCGAGAGTGGAAAGTGATAATTTTATTACATTATGTCCTAAGAGTGATTTGGTAATAAAAGACCTTGAGAAGAAAAGAAATATAAAGGTTACTTATAACAACATCACATGTACTGTTCATATCAGATATGGAATTTATGAAGTAGATTATGATTCTAAAGTTGATGTTGGAACTATGTGTGATAGGGCAAGAATGGCGCTTGACTCTATAAAGAATAATGGAAATTGTGTTGCAGCAGTTTATAATGATAATCTTAGAAATAAAATTTTAAAAGAGCATATGTATAAAGAAGAACTTACAAGTGCCATAGAAAATGAAGATTTTAAAGTTTATCTTCAACCCCAGGTCAGATGCGAAGATGGATTGGTAAAAGGAGCAGAGGCTCTTGTGAGATGGGAACACAGAAAATTAGGATTAATTCCACCTGGAGATTTTATAGAGTTCTTTGAACAAAATGGCTTGATTACAGAACTTGATATGTATGTGTGGGAGAAAGTATGCCAGATTCTTAAACAGTGGAAAGAGGAAGGCAGAGATGACTATATTGCAGTAAATATTTCAATGAAGGATTTTTACATTATAGATTTATATAAAGTGTTTACAAATCTTATCGAAAAGTACGGAATTGATAAAAATAAGCTTAGACTTGAAATTACTGAAAGTGCATTTACTCTTGATTTAGAGAAAAATGTAAATGTAATAAAAAAACTTCAAATGTTTGGATTTATTGTAGAAATGGATGATTTTGGAAGTGGATATTCATCTCTTAATGCCTTAAAAGATATTCCGGTTAACATTATAAAGATGGATATGAGGTTTGTATCACAAACACAGGATCCTGCAAGAGCAGATACAATTATCAGAATGATTCTTGCCATGGCAAAAGAACTTAACATGGAAGTTGTTGCAGAGGGTGTTGAAACAGTTGAACAGGCTGAAAAGTTAAAGCAGTATGGTTGTTCGTATATTCAGGGATATTTATATGCAAAGCCTATGCCGGCAGAAGAATATCTTGAATTTGTAAAAAATATGAAGTAGGGAAATTTTAAAAGATAAAAGAAAATTATATATGGTAAACATTAAAATTTTAAATAAGTAAAAGAGTAGGGAAATCTCTAAGAATGTAAGAAAATTTGAAAGAAGAACAAGCAATTAAATAGTGAGGAATATTATACTTGATGAAAGGGCATTTGGCGCCGTCGGTTCAAATATTCGGCGCATAGTCCGGCTGAAACTGTAGGTTTCAAAGCCGGTCTGTGTGCTGAATGTTTAGAACTGCTACGAGCGACAAGCAGCGCGAGCGTCCTTTCAGGAAGTCTAATATTCCTCGCGTCCATAATTGTTGTAAAATTACAAGAATAAGGAGATTCAGATGAAGATTAGTGAATTTGGAAAAACAAAAAATGGGGAACAGACACATTTATTTACTCTTGAAAATAGCAATGGAATGAAAGTTAAAGTATGCGATTATGGTGCAACTCTAGTTTCATTAATTGTGCCGGATAAAGATGGAAAAGACACGGATATAGTTTTAGGCTATGATAATGTTGACCCGTATCAGGGCGCATCAGCTTTTTTTGGAGCAAATGTAGGTAGAAATGCCAATAGAATCAAAGGTGCAAGGTGCATAATTGATGGAGTTGAATACAATTTGGAAAGCAATGATGGTGACAATGGTAATAATCTTCATAGTGGTTCAAATTGTACAGCACTAAAAATGTGGAAAGCAATTTATGATGAGAATGTAAATGATAAGATTTCATTTGAAATATTAAGTAAAGATATGGAGCAGGGATTTCCGGGAAATTTAAAAGTGAATCTTACATACATACTTACAGAGGACAATGAATTGATTTTAAATTATAAAGGAACAACGGATAAAACTACAATTGCTAATTTCACAAATCACTCATACTACAATTTAAATGGCCATGATTCAGGTGAAGTATATGAGCAGAAATTAATGATAAATGGTGATTATTTTACTCCATTTGCCACAAACAATTCTATTCCTTCAGGTGAGATTAGAAGCGTAAAAGGTACACCAATGGATTTTACGGAAATGAAATCAATTGGGAGAGATATTGATGTTGAAGATGAACAGTTAAAATTTGGAACGGGATATGACCATAATTTTATGATAAATGGAAATGCTCATGAATTAAGACTGGCGGCAAAAGCCATCGGAGATAAGTCAGGAATTAAGATGGAACTTTATACAGATACACCGGGATTACAACTTTATACAGCTAATTTTGTATCAGATGAATCAGGAAAAAATGGAGCAGTGTATAACAGACGACATGCATTTTGTCTTGAACCGCAGTATGTACCGGATAATATCAATAATGATAAATTTGAGTCGGCAATTTTAAAACCTGATGAAGAATATAATATGAATATAAAGTTAAAGTTTTTATAAAAAGGGTGAGGCGTCTGCAGTAAAACTGCAGGCGCCTCGTATATTAAAAGAAAATTTGAAAGCTTTATAATGTATCAATAAATCTTGTGAAAGCTTCAAGACCTTCAGGTGTACACTTGTAAACACCAGCGTCTTCGAGAACTTTTACAAATACTTTTCCAATTTCTGATTCAAGAATGTTCATAACATTTTCAGATGTAATGTCATTATATTTTGGAAGAAATTCATCAACCCAGTCAGCATGCTTAGAAATAGATTCATTGCTTCGTATATCTTTTTTATTTACGATATAATCAGCTAATGTTTGTATTTCACCTTTAAGTCTTGAAGGTAAAACTGCAAGACCCATTACTTCAATAAGACCGATATTTTCTTTCTTAATATGATGAAGCTTTTCATGAGGATGATAAACACCAAGAGGATGTTCCTTTGTAGTAATATTATTTCGTAAAGCCAAATCAAGCTCATACATGCCATCCCTAAAACGGGCAATTGGTGTAATTGTGTTGTGTGGTTCACCATCTGTATTTGCATATATAAATGCATCCTCATCAGTATAGTTTCTCCATTTATTTAAAATATGAGAACCTAATTCTACTAATCGGTTGCTGTCTTTTGATTTCAATCTGATTACTGAAAGTGGCCAATGAAGAATTGAACAATCTACATCTTCATAATCTTTAACTTTAAAAGTCTTGATTGAATCAGCTTTTGCCATTGCGAATGTATAATGTCCGCCCTGAAAATGATCATGAGTTAAAATTGAACCACCTACAATTGGAAGGTCGGCATTTGAACCTAAGAAGTAGTGAGGCATTAATTTGATAAAATCGAATAACTTGATAAATGTTGCCTTTTCTATCTTCATAGGTGTGTGTGTGCCTGAAAATACAATACAATGTTCATTGTAGTAAACATAAGGAGAGTATTGAAATCCCCAGTCACAATCATTTATCTTTATAGGGATTATACGGTGGTTTTCTCTTGCAGGGTGGTTAATGCGACCTGCATAACCTTCGTTTTCCATACAAAGCTGGCATTTAGGATATGATACACTTGTGCTGTTTTTGGCAGCAGCAATAGCTTTAGGGTCTTTTTCAGGCTTTGAAAGATTGATAGTTATATCAATATCTCCGTACTCAGAAGGTACAACCCATTTTATATCTTTTTTTATTCTGTCGCGACGGATATAATTGCTGTTTTGAGAAAAATCATAGTAAAATTTAGTGGCATCTTCAGGAGATTTAGCATATTCCTTCCAGAAATTTTCTTGAACCTGTGAAGGACGTGGCATAATGCAGTTCATTAATTTTGTGTCAAATAAATCTCTGTAAGTTACGCTGTCTTCAATTATTCCTAATTTTACGGCTTCATCACAAAGAGCAACGAGAATATCGCCAAGGTTTTCTTCTTTGTCATCAACAGCCAAATCTGTATAATCATCTTTTCCAAATACTTCGAGGAGCAAATTAGTAGAATAAATTCTTTCACATTCAGGTATTAAGCCTGTGTTAATTCCATAATTAACTAATTTTTTTATATATAAATCTAACATATAACAACCTTTCTAAACTTTATATTTATGAATAAATATAAGTTTTAAGATATAATGCTAAGAACAGTTAAATCGCCTGTTAACATATAGTAGGAATTTTAATCTTCATATCCGTTTGGATGAGATTTATGCCATTTCCATGCAGTCTCAATAATTTTTTCAACATCAGGATATTCAGGCTTCCATCCTAAAACAGTCTTAGCTTTTTCACTTGAAGCAATAAGCTTTGAAGGATCACCGGCACGGCGAGCTTCGTATTTAGCAGGAATGTCTAAACCTGTAACTTTTCTTGCACTTTCAATTATTTCGTTTACCGTAAATCCAATTCCATTTCCAAGATTAAATACATCACTGTCATTTCCTTCAGCCAAATATTTAAGAGCAAGGATATGTGCCTGTGCCAAATCAGTAACATGAATATAATCACGTACACATGTGCCGTCTTTTGTATCGTAATCATTTCCAAATATAGAAATATAAGGACGTTTTCCAAGTGGAACCTGAAGTACAAGTGGAATCAAATGAGTTTCAGGATTATGGGCTTCTCCAATTTTTCCACTGATATGAGCACCGCATGCATTAAAATACCTTAATGCTACATAACGTAAATTGTGGGCTTTACTTGTCCATTTCATCATTTTTTCCATAGAAAGCTTTGTTTCACCATATGTATTTGTAGGTTCAGTTCTGTCACTTTCTAAAATTGGAATTCTTTCAGGTTCTCCATATGTTGCAGCAGTAGAAGAAAATACAATTTTATCAATTCCATGTTCAACCATGCTTTCTAAAAGAACCATTGTTCCGTATAAATTGTTATCATAGTATTTGAGAGGAACTTTCATACTTTCTCCAACCTGAGAGTTGGCAGCAAAATGAATAACTCCGTCAATTTTTTCTTTTGTAAATAAATCATCTAAGAAAGCTTTGTCTCTTATATCACCTTCATAGAATCTTGCTTTGGGATGAACAGCTGCTTTAAATCCTGTTTGTAAATTATCAACTACGACAACATCTTCACCTCTGTCAATAAGTTCATAAACCGTGTGAGAACCGATATATCCGGCTCCGCCTAATACTAAAATACTCATTGTACCTTCATACCTCCATATTTACGTATTTTTAAAATGTGACATGAGTCTGTGCCAAATATAGATTCAATAAATTTCTTATATTCAGGCACGGCCTCGTTTTTTACAAATGCCTGAATGGTTCCGGCAAATCCACCACCATGAACACGACATACGCCATTATCACCGAGAATATATTCGCTGGCAGCAAGGGCGATGCTTACAGGCTGATTTAAAGGTTCCTTATTTGCATAAATATTCTGCAAAAATTTATATGATGAATTTCCGGATTCCTTAACTGTATCAAGGAATTTGTGGAAATTATTTCCTATTAAAGCATTAACTTCAACTGATACACGTTTATTTTCAGTAAAGAAATGATATGCTCGAAGAACTCCTCTTGAAGAAGCTCCTGCCAATGCCTTAGGTATGTTACTGAAAAATTCATCAGGGTTTACGTCTCCAAGAACTTCTTTGTCAAATACTTTGGCAACTTCTTTCATTTCAGCAGGAATCAAAGCATAATCGTCAGTTAAATCTGCATGGCTACCCTTTGTATCAACAATACATAAACTATATCCTTCGTTTGTAATATCAAAATCAATTTTGTTTACAACAGGATGAGCAGGATCAATAAAATCAATGTTAACAAATCCACCAACGGAGCATGCCATCTGATCCATTAATCCACAAGGTTTTCCAAAATAAACGTTTTCTGCATACTGACTTATAATGGCAATTTCTACTGAAGAAATTTTCATATCATTATACAATCCTGAAAGAATTGTTCCGATAACAGCTTCAAATGCAGCAGATGAAGAAAGACCTGCACCAACTAATACGTCACTTGTAATGTATGCTTTAAATCCACCGACTTTGTATCCACGGTTTTTAAATTCATTAACAACACCTTTAATAAGCGCAACTGTTGTGCCTTTTTCTTCTTCAATAAGTTCTGTATTTGCAGTATCAATTGTAATAAGGTCATATCCTTCAGATACTAAAGAAATAATTCCGTCATCAGTTTTTTGTGTGATAGAAATGGCATCTAAGTTAATAGATGCAGCAAGAACCTGTCCGTGCTGGTGGTCAGTATGGTTACCGCCTACTTCAGTTCTCCCTGGAGCACTATAGATTTCGACCTCTCCTTCACCGAAAAGACTTTCAAATTTATCTAAAGCCTTAATGTATCTGTTGTTCTGGTATCCAATTAAAGATGAATCCTCGTAAATATCCATTAAAAGTGAGTCAAATTCATTTTTGCCAAATAATGATTTTAATTCGTTAATATTCATTTAAATCCTCCGTTAAAAAATAATCCGATTTGTAGTATTCAGAAATAAACAATATTTATAAGTAATCAGAATGAGTGGCTCTAATTAAAGCAAATTAATCTATAATCTAATTGCTGATATTAATTGTAAATTTGTTAGAATACTTTTGCTAATTTAAATATAAACTTTTGTTTACTAAAACACAATACAATTTAGTAAACTTATTTGATTTCCGTGTTTACCACTAAATAAATAACAGTAAAATAGTAGAAAATCACAATAAATCATATCTTTAATTAAAAAAAGATGTTATACTTGAAGCGGCGTCATTAAGAAATGGCGGAGTTACTAAGGAAAAAGTGACTAGGGACATAAATAAGATAAAGGTGGTATAGAGTATGGCTACAATCAAAGATGTGGCAAAATTGGCTCAGGTAAGCCCCTCAACAGTATCAAGAATTTTGAATGAGGATCCTACTTTGAGTACATCGCTTGAAACTAAGAAAAAAGTTATTAATGCAGCAAAGGAACTTAAGTACAACAAGAGTAAGAAAATGTCTAAAGCTATTTTTACATTGGGAATTATTCAATGGTTTTCTGAACAACAGGAAGCAAAGGATAATTATTATCTTAAGGTAAGAAGAGGAATAGAGGATTTTTGTGTTAAGAACTGCATTAATGTTGTGAGAACTTTCAAGTCAAATCCCAACTATTTAGAACAAATTGAAGATGCTGACGGAATTATTTGTATTGGTAAATTTAGCAACGAAGAAGTCGAAAAATTTATGAGCATTACAAAGAATATAGTCTTTTTGGATATGTCATTCCATGATTATAAGGCAACTACATTTTCACTTGATTTTGAAATGGCAGTTAATGAGGCACTTACATATCTTATAGAATTAGGCCATAAAGAAATTGCGTTTTTAGGTGGTAGAGAATTTCTGGGCGAAGAGAATGATAATGTAGTATATGAAGATTATAGAAAAAAAGCATTTATTAAATTCTGTGAGAAAAATGAGATAGATTACGATAAATATCTTATAGAAGGAAGATATTCCATGGAATCAGGATATCAAATGATGAATGAAATTCTAGAAAAAAAACAGTTGCCTACAGCAGTGTTTGCTGCAAGTGACCAGATTGCATTTGGTGCAATGAAGGCAATTAGAGAGCATGATCTTAATATTCCAGAAGATATTTCATTGATTGGATTTGATGATTTGGAAATGACAAGATATACGGCACCTGCACTTACGACACTTCATGCACCTGCATATGAAATGGGTCAGTATGGTGTAAATTCCTTATTTGCAGCATCAAATTTAGCAATCAAGACAACAATTAAAGTAAAATTACCATGTCATTTGGTTGTAAGAGATTCCTGCATGGCGATAAATGAATAAAGGAGAATTGGCATGAGTCAACCGAAAGTAAACATTTTGCTGGCAACGTATAACGGCGAAAAATTTTTGAAAACTCAATTGGACAGTCTTATTGAACAGACTTATGAAAATATTGATATATATGTAAGAGATGACTGCTCTACAGATAATACAGTTGAATTTATTAAAAATTATATCGAAAGCAATAAATCAGGTAAGAGGATAATTCTTTTAGAAAATAATGGAGTTAATTTACGACCTCCGAAATCATTTTACCAGATAGCAAGAGAATGTGAACCGGCAGAATATTATGCATTTTGCGATCAGGATGACGTATGGTACCCTGATAAAATTAAATGGGCGGTTGA
>OGXT01001036.1_pt1 | contig 29764 bp, 28 predicted proteins | sample 1576361 | NCBI WGS metagenome assembly OGXT01 (sample SAMEA3541514, study PRJEB24748) | human gut metagenome | biome: human gut; feature: human-associated habitat; material: faeces | place: China | collected 2012 | reverse complement strand
CACGGTTTAGGGCGGGGGAAAAGTTGGAGATAACATCAAAATCTTACCTATCGCCCCTGTCAACGCCCCACAATGACGGGAAGTTCAATGTCTATGACGATCTGAAAAAGAAGCTCATGGCAATGGGTATCCCCGAATCGGAGATTGCCAATATTCATACCGCCAATACGGAGGCGGCGAAGAAGGAACTATTCGGCAAGGTACGCAACGGACAAATCCGTGTTCTGATCGGCTCTACGCAGAAAATGGGAGCAGGCACCAATGTGCAAAAGCTGCTGGTGGCACTCCATCACCTTGATTGCCCGTGGCGGCCTTCTGACCTGCAACAGCGGGAGGGGCGCATCATCCGGCAGGGCAACGAAAACCGGTTGGTGGACATCTACACCTATGTCACCGAAAACACCTTCGACAGCTATCTTTACCAGCTGGTAGAAAGCAAGCAGAAGTTCATAGGGCAGATTATGACTTCAAAATCGCCCGTCCGTTCTGCAGAGGATATTGACGAAACCGCCCTGAGCTATGCGGAAATCAAGGCGCTGTGCGCCGACAATCCCCATATCAAGGAGAAGATGGATTTAGATATTGATGTGTCTCGCCTGAAGCTGCTCAAGGCCAACCATCTGAGCCAGCGCTATGCTCTGGAGGATCAAATTCTGAAGGAGTTTCCGCAGAAAATCACAGCCTTGGAGCAGAGAATTACCGGCTTGGAGCAGGATATTGCCCACCTTGCGGCGTGCAGCATTCCCAACGCAGACGGCTTTTGCCCCATGACCATTGAGGGCAAGACCTATACGGATAAGAAAGCCGCCGGTTCTGCCATTCTGGAATTCTGCCACAATATGAAGAACCCGGCGGCGGTGCCGCTGGGGTCATACCGTGGCTTTGACATGAAGATAGGCTTTGACACGGTGAGCCATGAGTATAAGATCACCCTTAGTCATGAGCTGTGCCATACCACGCCCCTCGGCACCGACCTGTTCGGCAACATCCTCCGTCTTGACAATACCCTTGCGGCACTTCCCGCACAGTTGGAAGCCTGCCGGGAGCAGTTGGAAAATACCCATGTGCAAATGGAGAACGCCAAGGCAGAAATCGCAAAGCCCTTCCCCAGAGAGGAAGAGCTGCAAAGCAAGACCGCCCGGTTGGACGAGCTGAATATCCTGTTGAATATGGACAAGGCGGATAACGAGATCGTGGACAGCGAGCCGGAGGAGGAATCGCCGGAAAGAGCAGAAAAAAGTCAGGAGAGATAATCCGCACATTTGCAGCGGCGGACATTGCCGGCTACAATGAAGCCAGAAAAAACAGGAGGTGCCGACAATGTTCCACCGCGATAAAACCCCGAAATACTACCTGACTCTGAGCGCCGATGATCTTGCCATGGTGAAGGGTATTTTGCTCTGGTGGCGCAACAAGCTCATCCGCGAGGGAAAACCCACCGAGGATGTGGACAAGCTGATTCTCAAACTGATGAAACGGTAAGAATAGGAAAATGGCGCTGGACTGCCCCAAGGGACAATTCGGCGTCATTCAGTTATTGCTCTATCAAAACGGGAAACTGCCGACCGGAGAATTGCACTTCACATTGCAAAAAGCACAGAAAATTTCAAACTGAAATTTCTAATCGTGCACATCATTTTTTCACAAACAACCCTTCGTTTTACCCAGTATAGTCGAGTGGCACATCAATATGTATCCTCGATAGGGGGAAGGACTTCTTGGTAATGTATCTCAATAATGTCATCCACATTGTGAAAACGATGCCAATCTCTCTTTGTAATTAGGGAAATACGAATTTCGGGTGCATATGAAACATTTTTATTATTTAGCGTGAAGGCAATAACACTTCCTGTTCCTTTCTTAATCACTGTTGTGTAGTCTTGCGTTACTACCCAACTGATCTCATAAAAAGCGCTATCAAAGCTGCTATCAACTTCAACCCAAAGCTTATAACTGTCACCAGATCTAAACTGAATTTTGGGTTCCAATGCTCCACAAAAAGAAAGTTCCCATGTATAATTAGAGTCTTTGCGGATAATATCGTTGCCCAAACTGTCCTTGATTCGCAAAAAAACAGGTACATTGTAGTCTCTTTCTTTCCCCATAGCTACATAATGCTGTTTATACACATCAATAAAGTCATCTATATAACAAATACACTGTTCCGCTTCATGAATAGATATTGTATTACCGTGAGAAAGCTTGTTTCGTATTGGAATCAACCGATTCAGTACTTTTCTGACCTCAAGAACGCCTGAATAAAACGGCTCAAGGATAGCTTTGAACTGGCTACTATATAAATCATCTCGGCACAGAAAATATTCAATATCCTCCAAAAGAATTGCATCAATTTTTCGTGGAAATCTGCCCGGATTATCTCTTACTCTCTGCTCAATTCTCCTTTTTATCTCACTTTTAATAAGTGGCTGATCTGCCGAAACCATGTAGTTGAAATAACCGGGGCCATAGCAAGTTTTGAAATTTTCGTCGATAATTCGTCGCGACCAATTTTCAAATGTGTCAATATGATGCCTACACAAATCTCGCAGTTCTGTTTCCGTAAGTTTCATTAATGGATTACTCATAATACATTCTCCTTTAGATTCTCTGAGAATGTTTGAATCAACATTCTCAGATATCTCAAGCTTCTTAGAATGCTTGTCTATCTTTGGATTGCCCATTTTTTCAGACTGCACTCCTTTTTTCCTTTTCCACAAATACAAATGGCTCATGATAAGTCACCTTTTAGTGTTAAAACTATATATCTCAATTCAAACTGCTAGGATTCCTTTTAATTGCAAAATGCGCAATCGAAAAATTCAATTCGCCTAAACCAATCATACCACACTTTCTCAAAATCATCAACAAATAAACTATAAAAGGAGACTCAATGCCCTACATCACAAAAGAATCCTTGCAGGCGGCGAAGCAGATGGATCTGCTGACGTACCTGCAACTCTGCGACCCGCAGAATTTGGTGCATCTGTCGGGCGACACCTACTGCACCCGCGAGCACGACTCGCTGAAAATCAGCAACGGAAAATGGCATTGGTTTTCCCGTCATATCGGTGGATGCTCAGCCCTTGACTATCTCATCAAAGTCAAGGGCTTTTCTCTGCCCATGGCGGTGGAGCAAATCAATGGCTATTCCACTTCGGTGCCGGTTGTTCCCAAGCCGTCACAGCCGAAGCCCAAAACCATCTGCCTGCCGGAGCCCAATTCCTCCACCACCGTGGTACGTGGATACCTCAAAAGCAGAGGAATTCACGATACGGTCATCGACTTCTGCATCGACAACGACCTGCTCTATGAGGACAAGCGGTATCATTCGGCGGTGTTTCTTGGCAGAGATTCCGCAGGAGTGATCCGCTACGCCGGAATCCGCAGCACGACCGGCAATTACAAGGGAGAAGCAACCGGCAGTGACAAGCACTATTCCTTCCGCCTGCCCGGTGTCAGTGACACCGTCCATGTCTTTGAATCTGCCATTGATACCTTGAGCTTTGCCACGCTGATGCTTTATCATGGGCAGAACTGGCATGAAGACCATCTGCTGTCGCTGGCAGGTGTGTTCAAAACCGAGCGTGACGATGTTGTCCCGGTGGCATTGCAGCAGTATTTGAAGGAGCATCCCCAAATCCGGACGATCCGCCTGCATCTGGATAACGATGCCATCGGCAGAGGCGCGGTTGCAGGAATCGTCAGAGGGCTTCAAAACAGGTATCAAATCGTTGACGAACCGCCGGTTTCCGGCAAGGACGTCAACGATTTTTTGATGCACAAAATCCATATGAAACAGGAGGTAACACGATGAACATCAAACTCTATCAGGTAAACATGGACAGGGACGAGGATTCGGCGGCGTTCCTGTCGCTGGACAATCTCCGGCACACCCATCCTAACGCAGCGGTCGATCCTGCCATCTACGATCTGGTTTACAGTGGAGAAGTGAACTGCAAGGACTTGGAAGAAGTCTTCCATCTGTTCAATTTCGACCATCCGGCAGACTTCACCGGACGCTCCATGTCCGTATCGGACGTGGTGGAAACGGATGGCAAGTTCTATTTCTGCGATTCGGTGGGCTTTCAGGAGATCCCCTTTGATGCCGAAAAGGCTGGAAAGTCCGAAGAAAACAAAATCCGGGTGGTACTGCTGGAACCCGGCAAAACCGCCAAAATCACGGAAATTGGAAGCAAATTGGAGGATTTGCAGGCCGTGGTCGGTGGCTGCATCGAGGCCGTATATCCCTTCGAGGAGAATGTCTGCATTGTTTGCAATGAAGAAAGCAAAATCAATGGTCTGCCCCTGAACCGTGCCATGCGGGATGACAGCGGAGCGGTCTACGATGCCATCGCCGGAACCGCTTTTCTCTGCGACTGCAGCGGGGAACGATTCGGCAGTTTGAGCGAGGAACAGTGCCGCCGGTATCAGCGGCAGTTCCGCAACCCGGAGCAGTTCGTCCGCGTCGGCAGCGAGATTCTGGCCATTCCCTATCACCCCAGAGAACATGACAAGGGTGAGGCGCGTTGAAAGCACTTTCAAAAAAGGATCTGGAACAGCGAAGGAAAGCTGCCAAAGCACACAAAAAATGGCTGCGGGAATCTCGATACGATGAGGCCATGGAGAAGCTCCGGGAGAAGTGGCTGTTCCTGCTTCACAATACACAGTCAAAAGATAACGAAGGAGAAGTCTATGACGAATGAAGAACTGAATACCCAACTTTATCAGAAAATGTTCTATGAGCAGGAACAGTTTCGTGAATGGCTGTTGGGACAGCCGCCGGAAGAAATCCTCAACCACTGCTATACTTACACTGTACGGGAGGACATCCTGCTTGCACTGGAAACCAATGACCTGTCTGACCGGCAGTGTCAGGCACTTTTGAAGTCGCATACGCCGTTGGAAGATGTGTTCCGGGAGTTCGAGCACCGGGAATCAGACTATATGGAAAATGTGTTCGATGCCATGTGCAGTCGGGCAGATGAAGTCATTCGCAGAGAAAAGCACAAGGAGGCGGCACGATGAAATCCTACCGGGATACCATGATTATCGGCATCGACCATGGGTACGGCAATGTGAAAACGGCAGGCTGTTGCTTTCCCACAGGCATCAGCGCCTTTGACGATGAGCCTGTCTTTAAGGACAATCTGCTGATCTACCAGAATCGGTACTATCTCATTGGCGAAGGACACAAGGCTTTCGCCGCCGACAAGACCGTGGACGAAGAAACCTACATCCTCACCCTTGCGGCTATGGCAAGGGAACTGAGCTTCCGCAATCTCACGGAGGCAAAAGTCCTTTTGGCGGTTGGCCTGCCCCTCACATGGGTCAGCACGCAAAAAGAACAGTTCAAGGCTTACCTTTGCCGCAACCGGCGCATCAGTTTTACCTTCCGTGGAAAGAATTATTCCATTGAGATCGTAGGCGCAGAAGTGTTTCCGCAGGGCTTTGCGGCTGTGGCACAGAACCTGTCCGAGTTCAAAGGAACGAATATGCTCTGCGACATTGGCAACGGCACCATGAACATTCTGATGATTCAAGACCGCAAGCCGGTTGCTGGGAAGATGTTTACCGAGAAGTACGGCACCCATCAGTGTATGCTCATGGCGAAGGAAGCGGTCATGCGCACCTACCATGTTGCCGTCCTGGAAAGCATCGTGACAGAAGTCCTGCGGTATGGCACAGCAGACATCCGCAAGGATATTCTGGAAACCATTCGCCAGACCGCCGGAAGCTATGTGGACGAAATCTTCCATATTCTCTATGACCACGAGTACAGCCCCGAACTGATGAAGCTCCATATCATCGGCGGCGGTGGATGCCTGATTCGCAACTTTGCCGAGGTGGATTCCAGCCGGGTGAAGATCCTCAGCGATATCTGTGCAACGGCAAAGGGATATGAGTATATGGCGGAGATGGTGTTGCGGAAGCGTGACCGCGCATGAATGGGAAACGCTTTAGTTTGCGGTTCAACTTCGATAACACAGAGGACCGGAGGGCTTGGGAGTATTTGGAGCAAGGAGGAGCTGCAGTAAAGAATGCGGCAATCATCCAAGCTATTAACTTCAAGCATGACTACGCCAATCTGGTGAATCTAATTCAGAAAACCATTCATGATGCGCTTACAGCAGAACTGCCGAACATCCGCACAGAACCGGCAATGAATGCAGAACCGGGCAACGAATCCATTGTTGAAGAATTCCTTGCATTGTTTTGATGGCTCCTATTTGGAGCCATTTTTGCAAGGATGACGAAAGGCGGCTCCTATTTGGAGCCACGAAGGGAGGTGAGAAAATGAGCGAAGACAAGAGAGCGTATAGCTGGAATCAGTTTGTTGAATCCGGCTTCGACGGTCGTGACTACGAATTCCCCGCCTATGAAGGGGAATTTACCGGCACGATTGCCTGCAAGCGATGGGATAAGCGGCAGAATCTGTTGGCATATCTCAATCTGGATGACGGAAGAAAAATTCTGACCTCTGCATGGCAGCGGGACGATTATCACGGACTTGGCGAAATGCCCATCGGCACCCGTGTGAAAGTGACATTCGTGAAGAGTGCCAACGGCAACGCCTATCTCAGAGAAGTAGAGAAGATTTGATTGGGGGTAGGACGGTGTTGTCTTAACAAGCAACGAACCTGTCCGTACAGGTTCCGCTTGTTAGGGGCAAGGCACCCTAAGACCCCGGAGAGGAGGATTGTATGATTGGGTTTGCATTGGCTTGCTTATTGGAGGTTTCGTTGGCGTGACTATGATGTGCCTTCTTCAGATCAACAAGCCGCATAAAACGGGTGATGCGTTTGACAAAAGATAGTCGGTTTGAGTTGCGGCTCACCAAAGCCGAACGTGAACTGCTCGCTGCCAAGGCGAAGAAAGCCGGGATTTCCTCCGGCGAATTTGTACGGAAGATTATCTGCGATACAGAGGTTCGGGAAGCACCCTCTGCGGATGTGAAGGAGCTGCTACGGCTTATGCGGCACTTGGGTGGTGACTTCAATCAGCTTTTACATCGTGCAAATACGGTGGGCTTCGTCGACACTGTCCAGCTACGGAAAGACCTCGTGGAGCTGCGGGAAGCACGGCAGATGATTGTGGCGGCATACAACATAAAAAGCGGCTGATTTCATGGGTCACACAAAATCAGCCGCAACGATTATAAGCACAGAGTCATATAGGGAGGAATGCAGAGAATGTCATCCTTAACGGATAGATTTCTGGGATGGATGATATAGCAACAGCCGATTCTGTTTTTGTATTTCTCCTTGAATTTCAAAAGGGAAGCTGTCGTATAATTCGTTCCCGATTTGACCTCAATGGGGAACATCTTGTACTTTGTCTTGCTGTTGTTGGAGATAATAAAGTCTATTTCAATGTCATTACGACGCTTTTCTTCGCTGTAATGGGTATAGAAGAACAGCCGATGCCCGTTCGCTGTCAGCATTTGGGCAATGATGTTTTCATACAGCATACCTTCATTCAGTCCTAATCTGCCCGCAAGAATCTGTTTGTAGACTTCGTCCTCCAGCAGTTCATTTTCGTCAAAGGCATGGCTGACCAGAAGCCCGGTATCACCCATGTAGCACTTGATATAGGTGTCCGATTCCGTAAGGGACAGCCCAACATTGGGGTCGTTGGCACGACGGCATTCATTGGCCACCATAGAATCGGAAAGCCAGAAGAAGGTTTCCTCATACTGCTCGGCAGAGGAATCCTTCGTAATACGGTCAAATACCACCCGCTTCTCATGGCGGGAAAGCAGCCCCGGAATCTGATCGTAAATCGCCAAGACCTTGGAACGGTATTGGGCTTTGATTTTCATAATATCATTGCGATAAAGCTCCAAAATGTCCCGCTTTTCCGCATCTGCCTTGCCAAAATCCTTATGGCTTTCCAAAAAAGCAACGATGCTCATGGGCATACCACCCACCAGCATATACTGCTTGAACAGCAGCATGGCCTTATTGTGAAGGCTCCGTTCCAATGGCTCCCGTTTTTCAAAGCAGGAACGAATGTATGCGATCAGCGGGGCCTCGTTGAACGCCCAGCAGAACTCCTCGAAATCCAAAGGATACATTTTTATGTGCCGTTCCTCAGAGGGAATCACAATGTCCTTCACATTTTCCTTGATGGAAATCAGCGAACCGGTCTCCATAAAATCGTATCGTCCGTCTGCCACAAGGTATTTGATGGCTTCTCTCGCCTTCGGGCAGAGCTGCACCTCATCGAAAATGATGACGCTCTCTCGCTCATGGAGCTGCACGCCATAGTGGACAGACAGGAGCATATACAGCGTGTCCAAATCCTCTAAATGCAGTTGGAACAGGCTTTTCACATCCTCGGAAGCTTTTGCAAAGTCCACGAGGATGTAGCTTTTGTATTCGTTTTTTGCAAATTCCTCAACAACAGTGGACTTACCGATTCGGCGGGCACCTTCTACAAGAAGGGCTTTCCTGCCACAGGATTCCTGCTTCCATGCAAGGAATTTACTGTAAATTTTTCTTTTGAAAAGCATGATTATCGCCTCCGCCCGTAGTATATCACAGAAATCAGAAATACGCAATATTAGAAATCCGACAAATTCCTACAATACGCAATATTTGAAGTGTCTCAAATTCCGACAATACGCAGGTTTGGAAAGGAGGAACCAAAGCAGTAACATCAATTTGGCCTATCAAGGGGCGGGTGGATCAGGCCATCCGCTATGCCCGGAATCCTGAAAAGGTCACGGAGGCGTCCAGAAAGAAGCTTCATGAAATCGAGGGCATCGTTGACTACGCTGCCGACGATCTGAAAACAGAGCGTTGCACCTATGTCACAGGCATCCATTTGGACAGCGTGGAAACCGCCGCGGCGGAGTTCATGGAAGTCAAACAGCTTGAGGGGAAGCTGGGCGGACGGGTCTGCTACCACGGGTATCAGTCCTTCCGAGAAGATGAAGTGGATGCTGACACAGCACACAAGATCGGTGTGGCACTTGCAACAGTGCTATGGGGAGATAGATTTCAAGTGGTCGTTGCGACCCATTGCAATACAAATCATTATCATAATCATTTTGTCCTAAACTCTGTTTCAGATGTGGACGGGTTGAAGTTTTACAATTCTCCTGCCGATTATCGCAGGATGCGAGAGGTATCCGACAGGCTTTGCAAGGAGTTTGGCTTGTCCGTCATCAAACACCCGGAGGGCAGAGGCAAGAACTATGGCGAGGTCGTTGCAGAACGGGAAGAAAAACCCACCAGAAGGGGCATCATCAAGGCGGACCTTGACCGGGCAATCGAGGCATCCCTGACCGAGCAGGAGTTTTGGGCGATGCTTCGACAGTTGGGCTATGAGGTCAAGCTGTATGGCAAGGGCGGCAAGCCGCTGGCACATCCGGCAATCAAGCCGCAGGGGTCGGAACGATACTTCCGACTTGACCGGCTGGGAGAAGGCTATTCCCTTGACGAGATCATGGGGCGGGTCTATCACAACCGCCGCCGAAAGCGTCCAATAGAAGAACCGACGATTACACGCAGGGTTGCTCCCGTGAGGGGCAGCTTTTCTTCTGCCCCGAAACTCAAGGGCTTGCGGGCATTGTATCTGCGGTACTGTTGCGAATTGCATATCATCGTCAAGCACCCGTCTGCAACCAGGCGGGTGCATCCTGCATTATGGGAGGACTTGACTAAGCTGAATCGTCTGGATGCCCAAACACGGCTGCTGGCTTCACAGAAAATCAAAACCATGCCGCAGCTATTGGCGTATCGGGACGGATTGCAGGAACAGATTACAGCTCTTGTGACAGAGAGAACAGAGCTGCGAAATCTGCAAAAGCGCGAAAAGCGAGCAGGTAGAGAGGATCCCGTATCGGCTCGAATTGCTGAGATCTCCGCCCAGCTGCGGAAGCTGAGAAAGAAGGTGAAATTATGCAGTGAAATAGAAACACGCTCAACTGAGGTTGCGGACAACCTCAAAGAAATCCAACAAGAAAAATCTGAACAGAGAAAGGAGAAAGAACAACATGAGCTATTCCGGCGAAGCCGAGCAGGTCGTGCGGATCTCGCTTAACGGCGCAGAAGTCGCTGCAAAGCTGACCGGTGCGGCCGCCAAGAACATTGCCGTGATGCTTTACGCCGTCCTCAAGGACCAGCACCGCACCAAGGGCAAAATGCGCCTGCCCCATATGCTGCGCTCCGGCAAGGAGCTGAAGGTCTTTGCCGTGAAGGACGGCGACCTGAAAAAATTCTGTGAGGCGGCGAAGAAATACGGCGTCCTTTACTGCCTCCTCAAGGATAAGAACGCCAGGGACGGCATTTCGGATGTGATGGTTCGGGCAGAGGACGCCTCCAAAATCAACCGTATCATGGAACGCTTCCGGCTTTCCACCGTGGATCGTGCCAGCGTCAAGGCAACCGTAGTCCGGGAGAAGCGTGGCAAGGAGGGGCAGAAAGCCGAGCAGCCGCCTGTCCCCGAAAAGGCAGCACCCAAGCGGGATGAGCTGGATGATCTTCTGGATCAGCTGATGAAGAAGGAACCGGCGAAGGAGGCGGTGATCCACGCAAACCCCACTGGGGCACGGAGGGCGGAATCCAGTCCGTCCGTGCCTTCTTCGATGACTGCCGAAAAGGCGAAATCCTGTATGTCCGTCCGAGAAGAGCTGACCCGTATTCGGGCTGAACAGCAGAAACAATCCACAAAGCCTGTGCAGCAGCATAAGGCACCCAGGAAGAAAAAGAGGAAGGAGCGTTGATGATGGAAAACTATAATGATCTGCTTACGGAGACTACACCGGCAGAGCAGAGCGATTACGACAAAGCATCGTGGAAGAACCGGAAGAAGGCAGAACGGGAGGAGGCGTTTGCAAGAGTGGCGGATGCCGCCCTGCAGATCAGCGGCAGTCCCACGCTTCTGCAAAACTATCTGAATGTGCAGGCACAGTTTGGCCGCTACTCCATCAACAACTGTCTGCTGATTGCCACCTCCAAGCCCGAAGGCACGGCCTTCAAGGACTTCGATGGGTGGAAGAAAGAGGGCATTTCCATCGCCAAGGGCGAAACCGGCATTGTTCTTCTGATTCTGGGCAAGACCTATATCGCAAAGGACGGCACCGAGAAGCAGAGCTTTGATACCAAGCGCGTCTTTGACATTTCCCAGACGACCGCACTCCAAAGGCTGCGCCCATCGTCCAGTATGACCCCCGTGTCCTGCTCAAGGCTCTGCTGCGGCAGGCTCCCTGCAAGGTCGAGGCAAAGGACGATATGAACCCAAAAATCAATGCCGCATATCAGCCGAACACCAAGTCCATCGTTGTTCGTCCCGGCATGGATGCACCGGATATTTTCCGCCTTGTGGCGCACGAGATCGTCCATGCCATGCATGACGGCGAGGACTATAAGCGGGGCGATTGGTCGTTCCGGGCAAGCTGCGCGGCATATATCCTGTGCAAGCGATTCCATGTATCCGTGGATGCCTTCGACTTCTCCAATGTGAAGACTGTGTGCCACGATAAGAACGCAGCGGAAATGCAGGCGGAGCTGAATGTGATTCGGGACGCCGCCAACAAAATCTCCGGCGGCATGGAGCAGAAATTGGGCACGAAGAACAGGGAGCGTCATGCGGAACGTCGTAATGAGACCAGATAAGGGGGCGGATATGTCAAAGGATATTCGCTTGATCGAGGTCGATGACTTTGACCACCGCCTGCTGGTCAACTCTATCATGGAGTTCCGAAACAAGGTGATTCAGGAAGGAGTGCCCACAGAGGCTATGGACGATCTCCTGCTTCGAATCATTGACGCTCCCGTGAAAAAGCCGAAGTGGAGGAGCCATGAGGAACGATAAGTTTTCCAAAGGCAACATCCTTCTCTACTGCCTTGGCATTGTCCCCGTGGTGTGGCTGGCTCTGCTGGCGGCACCGGCCCTGCATGACGGCGTAAAAAGCCTTCTAACCGAGTTCGGCACAGTCATGCGCCAGCCCTTTTATATTGTATGGTGTGAGGACAGCCTGAAAACTGTCCTCATTTTTCTGCTCATCTACGGAATCACCATTGCGGTTTACCTGTCCTCTGTCCGTAATTACCGCAAGCGGGAGGAGCACGGCTCTGCCAAATGGGGCAATGCCGGTCAGGTCAACCGCAAATATGCCGCCAAGCCCAAGACCGAAAACAAGATCCTCACGCAGAATGTGGCGATCGGCCTGGGCGGGCATAAGCACCGCCGCAACCTCAATGCGTTGGTCTGCGGCGGCTCCGGCGCAGGCAAAACCCGGTTCTATGCCAAGCCAAACATCATGAACGCCAACACATCCTTTGTATGCCTTGACCCAAAGGGCGAGCTCCTGAGAGACACGGGAAACCTGCTGAAAAGAAAGGGCTATGACATCAAGGTGATCGACTTGATCAACATGGAAAAAAGCCATTGCTACAATCCCTTTGTCTATCTCAAGACAGACAATGATGTGCAGAAGCTGGCAACCAACCTGTTCAAGAACACCACGCCCAAGGGAAGCACCTCGCAGGACCCGTTCTGGGATCAGGCGGCAATGATGCTCCTGCTTGCCTTGATGTTCTACCTTCATTATGAAGCCCCGGAGGACGAGCAGAATTTCCTTATGGTTATGGAAATGATTCGTGCCGGTGAGGTCAGGGAGGATGATGAAGCCTTTCAATCACCACTGGACATTCTGTTCCGCAAGCTGGAGATGAAGAATCCGGAGCATATCGCCCTGAAATACTACAAGGCTTATCATTCCGGCTCCGGGAAGACCCTGAAATCCATCCAGATCACCTTGATTTCAAGATTGGAAAAGTTCAATCTGACCTCTCTCGCCGGTATCACGCAGACGGATGAGCTGGATTTAGCACAAGTTGGTGAGAAGAAAACGGCGATCTATGCCGTGATTCCCGATAACGATGCCTCTTTCAACTTCATTGTCGGTATGCTCCACACCCAGCTTTTTTCAGCAGCTATATTATCAGGCGGATGTGGTTCACGGCGGTGCTTTGCCTGTCCATGTGCATTTTGTCATGGACGAATTTGCCAATGTTGCCTTGCCGGACGAATTCGATAAGCTGCTGGCTACCATGCGTTCCAGAGAAATTTCTGTGTCCATCATCGTCCAGAACCTGGCTCAGCTCAAAAAGCTGTTTGAAAAGGAATGGGAGTCCATCGTCGGCAACTGCGATGAATTTCTCTATCTCGGCGGCAATGAGCAGTCCACCCATGAGTATGTGTCCAAACTGCTGGGCAAGGAGACCATCGACACCAACACCTACGGCCAGTCCAAAGGCAGAAGCGGCAGCTACTCCACCAACTGGCAAATCACAGGCAGAGAACTGATGACCCCGGACGAAGTGCGTATGCTGGATAACCGCTACGCACTTCTTTTCATTCGCGGCGAGCGGCCGATTCAGGACTTCAAATACGATATTTTGAAGCACCCCAATGTGACCCTCACCACGGATGGCAAAGCCGCGCCATATCAGCATGGCTTGGATAATCTCAGCATTGCGTCCATCGTGTTCGACAAAGCCCGGCAAGAGCAGACCGGGCAGGAACCGGAAGTGGACGAGGATCGGTACGAACTGATTTCTGATGAAGAAATCGAAGAATTTTTGAAACAACAGGAGGAAAACGAACATGAAGAAAAACAAAAAGCGTAATCCCGTAGAAAGCCGCCTTGCTCCCGAAAAGGTCAAGCGCGGCTTCCGTACCTATGTTGCCGTCATTATGGTGGCGTTCATCATGGCATTTGCCATGCCCGCCGTCTTTGCCGCCGATGATCCGCTGTCGGTGGTCAACAACCTGTCCGACTTTATCTTTGGCCTGATCCGCGCCGTGGGTCTGATCCTGCTGGGCTGGGGCGTTGTGCAGGTCGGTCTGTCCTTCCAGAGCCATGATCCCAGCCAGCGTTCTAACGGCTTCCTCACTTTGGCAGGCGGCAACATCATTACCTTTGCCAAGGAAATCCTCGACCTGATCGTTGGCTGACATTCGACATACAAGGGGCAGGCCGCCGTGGTCTGCCCCGGAAGGAGGTGCGTAAGGTATGTCGGACAGTTGGATTGCCGGCAATCTGGAAAGTACATTGGAGATGTGGAACGAGAAGCTGGCAGAGTTATGGCAGCTTCTGACCCAATCCCCGGCGACATTCAAGGGCGGCGCAATCTGGAACGTGATGGTCAACATCCACGGAGCCCTGCAAGCCCTTGCGTATGCGCTCATGGTACTGTTTTTTGTCGTGGGCGTGATGAAAACCTGCGGCTCGTTTGCCGATCTCAAGCGCCCGGAGCACGCCGTGAAACTGTTTGTCCGCTTCGCCATTACCAAAATGGTGATTACCGGCGGCTTAGAGCTGATGCTTGCCATTCTGTCTATTTGGCTTCAACGAAGATCAACGAGAACAGCTTGCGGCCATGCTCGATTCAGGCAACAATTCCATGTGGGCATCCATTCTCTACGGCATCCACTCCGGGGACAGCGATATTGTCATGGTTGCCTTGTCGCAGATCGGCAATGTGGGCGGCGAACCCTATTGGAGCTGGTACGGCTTTGAAAGCTGTGTTGCCTGGTGCCATTGCTTTGTGAGCTGGTGCGCTGACCAATGCGGCTACCTTGAAGCAGGCATCATCCCCAACACCGCAGGCTGCGTCACCGGCGTGAACTGGTTCAAGGAACGCAGCCAATGGGTGGACGGCTCCGTGGAGCCTGTTCCGGGCATGATTATCTACTTCGATTGGGACAACAAGGGTGACAGCGGCCCGCAGGACGGCCTGTCAGACCATGTAGGCATCGTAGAAAAGGTCGAAGACGGCTATGTCTACACCGTAGAAGGCAATACAAGTGATAGTTGCGCCGAACGCTGGTACCCCATCGGCTACTACGAAATTCTCGGCTATGGAGTGCCGGTATACTAATCTGAGCCAATTAAAGCAGGCTGTGATGCAAATTACTTTTGTTTTATCTGAGTCTCCTGCCCAGTTTTTATTGTAATATAGGAGAGGTGTTTCATTTTAGTAACCGGGAATCTCTTCTGACTATACCAATTCTCTCCAAACCCGCTCTCAAGCATTGTAATTGAAATAAATGGTGATGTATCCCAAGATGATCCGTAGAATGCACGAAGTACTGCGTCCTCTCTTGTTGGCACTCGGTATGTAGTGCCCTCAAAGGATCTTTCTTTTTCCTCTCCATACAGGTCTTCCCGCTTGATGTATGGCCCAGCATGCTTGACATCATCAATATAATTGGGCGTATAGGCATAATAGTCGCTACACTTAGCATGAGCCAAGTACCACTCAACTCGTTTCATGTATCGTTTCACCGATACGATAGTCCTTGCGACTGAAGCCCGCCCTGTTCAGACCAACTACGATTTTCTCTAATGTGCTGTGGAAGTCTACGGAATTGGTCAATACATAGGATGTATTCAGCAGCGGCGAAGCATGTTGTGTCGCATAGGGCTGGCGCAAAATGCGGCTGAGGATCTGCTCCACATCCACAGTAGAGGTGCGGTTGGCAAGGGAGGCCAGTATGTAGGCAAACGGGCAGTCCCACCCTTCCTTCAACGCGTTGACGGTGATAATGTACCGGATCGGACAGCCTTTGCTCATCAAGTCCTTGCCCTTTAGATCATCCACATTGGAAGTCTTTACTGCAATCTCAGCTTCCGGGATACCCATGTCGATCAGCATGGCTTTGATCTTGTCAAAGGTATCACTGCTGTCCCCGGTGCGGGGCTGTGCCTGAAACAGTACGATGGGGCGGATGTATTGGCCACCGGCTACTTCCGCTGCAATCACTTCCCGCTCAATGCTGCCGCGTAGCTGAATGGCATCCTGAATGACACTTTGGCGGCTTGTGCGATTATACACCACCACAGGCAGCTTCACCATGTGCTCTTTCTTCAGTTCCCTGGCATCCACATAAGAAATGATATTGCTATTCTTTCGGGGAGTAGCTGTCAAATCAAGGACAAAAGAGGGATTCAGGTTGTTCAGCATTTCGGTACTGAGATCAGATCCTGCATTATGGCTCTCGTCCACAACAACCACCGGCTCCAAGTGCCGCAGCACCTGAATCAGTGCCGTATCCGGTGTATCTGCCAGCAGAGCTTCTTTATCCTTGAAGTATTCTGAAAAACGGAACAGATTTCCGTTTTCCTGATAGACCTTGCGGACATCCCGATTGCGGCTGTTGATACGCAGTGAACTGTAGCTCATAATGCAGATCATCAGCATTTCACGGACGGTATCCGGTGAGAAATTCTGCCCGTTCAGCAGCATCTCTTTTGTGTAAACACCGACACGTCCTGCGAAGTCCTGATCCAGCTTCTGGCGGTAGGGGTGGTTCACATCGGACAGGGTGCGGATCGTCTGGGTCAGAATGGAATCACTGGGTACCAGCCATACCACCACCTGTGGCTTTCCGGTGGGTAATGCATCAAAGATACGCTTTACAGAGGCGCAGGCCATAAAGGTTTTGCCACCACCGGTCGGTACCTTCATACACACATGAGGTACACATTCAATGGAATTGTTGTAAGACGGTACGCCGCCGAGGCCGACTGCTACATCTTTGGAGAACCAGTATTCCCGCCAGGCGGAAAACAGGTTCGCGCTGCGATTCACGCAGTTCAGGTATGCGGAAAGGTCACGCATGACTTGCTTTTGATAATTGTTGAGTTCCATAACAATTCAATTCATAATTCGGAATGCGTAATTCGGAATTATAATTCTCCTTTCTGCGTTTTCGTGATTGCCACAAGAAGTTTTATCAGCTCCTGACAATCTGCGTAAATACTATTGAAAGTTTTTTCCTCAATGTATTCGCTTTCATGCAACAGTTCCAGCCAATACTCTGTTTCGCTGGCTTCCTTCAAGGAGATGTTCAGCTTTGCGTAAAAATCCGCTCTGCTTTGCCCACGGATTGCTTCCTTTACATTTGCGCCAATGCTTGTCCCGCTTCGCAATAACTGTTTGGACAAAACAAACTCACTCTTTTCATTTTTCAAATATTGGTAAAGTCGAATAATCCGCAAAGCAAACACTTTGCTTTTATCCACAATAATGTTATCAGTTTTCATTACTGCCACCCCCCATTTTATAATTCGTAATTCGTAATTCGGAATTCGTAATTTTTAATTCCGCACTCCGCATTCCTAATTCGTAATTCGTATTTTTTAATTCCGCATTCCAAATTCCGAACTACAGCCTCGTAATGTCCCGGGGGGTTTTCTTAAATGTGATATGGTATTTTTCCAGCTCTGCCTCGCTGAGGGTGCAGAGATCGGCGTAGATCACATAAGCGTCCGCCTTGGTTTTGACCGTATGCAGGAATTCCCGGTTCAGAGTGGTGACAGCCTGCCGCTCATAGTAGAAGTAATAGGCGCTGTTAACATGGACACCCATGAAATAAGGCTCGTCCGGGTGGGGGTCCGGCAGGCGGCTCTTGGTGTCGGTGAAGTAAACATACTCCCGAATTTTCTCCACGCCGACATTTTCGTTGAGCACATCGCCGTGAATCAGCGGTTCTCCCAGCTCATAGTAGCTGAAGCCGCCGCCTGTGCCGGCTACGGCATTCTTGCCATCGCCGTAGCCGTTAATGACACGCTTGACCCGCTCGGCAGTAATGCTGTCGGCGTAGTCACCCATTTCCACCAGAATGAATTTGCGGTTTCCACCATCGGCTTTGTTCATGCTCAGAACGGCGTGGGCGGTGGTGCCGGAACCGGCAAAGGAATCGAGGATGATAGAATCAGGATCGGATGCAATTTGTAAGATTCTCTCAATTAAGCGAGTGGGCTTAGGTGTATCGAACGGAGACCGCCCTCCAAATATTCCAGCAAGTTCATTAGCTGCTTCACCCGTATGACCGGTATCCGCATGAAGCCAAAGATTTGTGGCAACCCTTCCGGCACTACTATCAAGATACTGCTTGCGGCGGATGCCACCTTTTCCTTTGCCTGTAAAGTACAAAAGTGGCCATGGCTTTTCTTTCACTATTCCTTGTTCATATCGGTACAGTGCTTCACTTTTGGCTTCTTCAAACGGCTTCTTTAACATAATGGCGCAGACATCAGATGATACTCCTCTCTCGCTTCCACAAAGCTCGCACCGCTTTCCATAATCGTCAATTTTTCGCAATTCATATGATGTCCACTCATTCATACACTCTAGCATTTGAGACTGACCAAAACTCCAGCACCGCCCAGCTGGCGGATACAGCAACTCTCCTGTAATCGGATGTTGAATTGCATACGCCGTAACGGAGCCGCATTTCTGCACCGTAACGATGAACACCCCGTGTGCATTTTTTGCACACCCTTATAACGATGCTGTATGCACCGTTACGGAGCAGTTAGGCAACAGTATCTACACAAAGGAAAAGCACCCGACCGTAGCCGAGTGCTAAAATGCCTTGATTCTGTTATGATTTGATTTCTGTGCCGTCCCGGAAGGTAACCGTGATTCCCTTGCTCCTGTCAACCGTTACATACTCAACCGTGCTACTCCAAAGCCCTATGTCAAATTCGCTGATAACGCCTTTCTGTGCTTTCATCATGGAGATGAACTCAGCCAGCCGCACACTCTTTGCTTCCTTCGCTGCAATGGACTCTGCCACCGAATCGTACTGTGCCTTGGTTTCATCGTACCTGTCTACAAGACTGTCGTAGCGTTTTTTGTATTCGTCCTGATCCTGCGCAATCCGGGCGTTTTCAGTAACGATGCTCTGTGTCATGGAAACAATCATCGAAAGCTCATCTTCCAGACGTTGCTTTTCTATCTGTAAGGCATCCGTTGCGCACAGCGTTTTGCGGACAAGCTCCGCATTGGCGATGATTTCTTTTTTCTCGGTAACCAGCTGGTTATATGCGGACACAAAAGCCGCTTTGACATCTTTCTCTGTCACATACGGCGTTTAACATGTTACAATTTACGGCTGACAAAGATGGGCACCGTCAACCTATAAGGGCAATATGGGACTGATCAACAATTATATCCTGCCACATCTCGGGAATATGCGGATTTCCGATGTGAATACACGCGCACTCGATCGCTTTTATAAGCTTCTTCAAAAACCCAAGGCTGTTTCTACAAACAGAAAGACCCAAGAGGGCCGGCTTGTCACTCCGGGTACGATTCGTGACATCAATAAAATCATTCGCAGCTGCTTTAACCAAGCAAAAAAATGGGAACTCGTCGAGCGAAACCCTGCCGAAAATGTAACGCTTCCGGAATATGAGCCGCAGAAGCGGGAAATCTGGACTTCTGATGTTCTGTTTCGAGCATTGAAAGTCTGCGACGATCCCAGACTGACACTTGCGTTGAACCTTGCATTTTGCTGTTCCCTGAGGATAGGCGAGATGCTCGGCCTGACGTGGGATTGCGTTGACGTATCCGAGGAAAGCATTGAATGCGATTCGGCGGCTGTTTTTATCAAAAAGGAACTCCAAAGAGTAAAGAAAACAACCATTCAAGAGGTCGAGAAAACCGGGATACAGCTCGAATTTCCTTCTTTGCCCACTTCGTCAACTGCGCTCGTTCTGAAGAAGCCTAAGACGGCCAGCAGTATTCGCAAGGTGTTTGTGCCAAAAACAGTTGCAAAAATGTTGAAAGCGTGGAAAGAAGACCAGGACGAGGTAAAGGAGCTGATGGGCGATGCCTATCATGACTATGGTATGGTCTTTGCAGGTCCGTTCGGACTTCCTACAGAGCAGAATACGATTGCAAAAGCACTGAAGAAGCTGATTGAGAAACATGGGTTCCCGCCTATCGTATTCCATAGCTTTCGCCATGCAAGCGTAACATATAAGCTGAAACTCAATGGCGGTGACATCAAGGCGGTACAGGGGGATACCGGTCACGCCCAATCCAAAATGGTGTCCGATGTGTATTCCCACATTTTGGACGAGGGTCGCAAACATAACGCACAGTTGTTTGAAAAGGCATTCTATTCCGAAGAGGCGGAAGACAACACAAGTCCTGCCGGCGGTTCTTTGGATGTTTCCGCTTTACAAAAGCTTTTGGCGAATCCGAAAGCAGCAGCGTTATTAGCAGCTCTTGCAAAGAGTCTGAAGTGAATAAAGTGGGGGAGCAACAGCAGTTCAAACCTGTTGTTGCCCCCTTTTTGTATAATTCTTCTATCCACCTACAAATAAGTCGTAAAACGGAGGACCAAGTTACAAATTGTTTGTCCTCTGCGCTCTTGAATAATCCAGACTAATTGATATAATAAAAATAAGGTGCATCTGATTTTTGAATTATTAGCTTTAGGCATAGGGGGTAGACTGTAATGCAAACGCAGATTAACTGGGAGAGCTTTAGCGTATACAATCAAGATGCGCGTGGAATACGTTATAAATTTGAAGATCTCTGCAGGCAGCTGTTTACAAATGAGAACTTGTCTAAAAAAGAGAAAAAATATCTCCATGTCAATCCAAATAACGCGGGGCTTGAAGCTGATCCAATATACGATGAGAAAACCAAATGTTGGATCGGATTTCAGGTTAAATACTTTGATAATAATGTGGACTATGATCAGATAAAGCACTCCGCAGAGAAAATAATTGAGTATTACGCCGGCAGAGTGGATGCTGTCTATCTCTTTTGCAATAAACCTTTGACGCTTTCAGCCAAAGGTTATGTTGATGCTGCAGGTATTCTGCAGACTTCTGGAATTACACTTGAACCTATAACAGATAATGCAATTTTAGACCTTGTTCGAAAGTATCCGTATTTAGGCTTGTATTACTTTGGAAATCATACTCTCATGCATGAGTGGTTTGCAACTCACACAAGCCATATGCAAGACGAACTTGGAATTCGCTATAATCGAGATTTTAATGTTAATACTTCGGCGAATGATGAACTGTCATTGTTTGTCCAAGACCAGAACGCAGCCAAGCAAATAAACAACAAGAAGACGGAACTTCTGAAAAAAGTCGGGGCGATGTATGGAGAAAGGGACGAGGAACGTTCTTACCTTTGCGCGGTCCGACAGGCTGTAAATGATCTACCGGATGTTACAACCCGAACGCTTCAGGACGCTTTTGGCTGGAGAAGACTCGTGGAATCGGCTACTGCAGAATTCTGCGATCAAGTAGAGGAAACGCGCAAAAAATTGCAAAATCAAAGAGATGAACAGAATGCACTTGCTCATAAAAAAGAAGGTGTGAGTAAGGAGCAGATAACAGCGGCCTATACGGAGTGCTATCGTTTGGATGACCAAATTAAAAGGCTTAATGCGCTAATTGAACTTCCATGTTTATTGGAGATTACCGATAGAGATCGTCAACTTCTAGAGGGCGATGTCCTGACCGTATTCGGAGATCCGGGAACTGGTAAATCACAGTTGTTGGCACATAAAACGCAACAGCTCATTGATGCTGGCAGAGCTTCGCTCTTATTGGTGGCAGGGATCTACTTCACAGCGGAGCCGATCCATGAACAAATTATGAAGAATCTTCGTTTGGATTTCAGCTTTGAAGACCTTATCGATATACTTGAAGCAATTGGTGAAAAAGATGATTGCATTATTCCTATTTTTATTGATGCTCTAAATGAAACGTGGAATAATCGATTATGGAAATCCGGATTGCCTGCAATTATCGAAAAGGTCAAACAATCTGCAATGGTTAAGTTGGTGCTAACATACCGACCTGAATATGAAAAACAGCTGATACCGGACAGTGTACTTCAGCAGATGAAGACCGGTGATGTAGTAACATTATGTCATAGAGGATTTGCAGATAACAGCATTGATGCTGTAAGGTCGTTCCTGAATCACTTCAATATTCCCTTTACCCCACTCGAATACTTTAGTTATGAGATGTCAAAACCACTTTTCCTTTTGCTGTATTGCAAAACATATAACGGAGAAGAAGTGAGTCTTCCAGCGCTTTACGAGAGATTAATTGAACATGCTAATATAAACATATACAAATCAATGAAAGATGCGCTTATAAATAACGGATATTCAGAAGATGATAATATTCTAAATCCGCTTATTTTTGAGATCGCTGCTACAATGGTTTCGAAAAACACTAGGATAATTTCGAAAACAGAGATCAACCAATTACCATTCTGGAGCGAATACGGGATAGCGCCTGCCCCCTTTCTTAGGCAATTGGAAAAAGAGCAAATTCTTCATAACACTGTTCATGATGAAAAAGAAATATTCTATTTTGCATATGATCAAATGAATGATTATTTCTGCGCAAAAGCGATTTTCAAAACATGCAATAGAGGACAAGAAGTACGTCAATATCTGACTGATAATATTTTGCATATCCGAAGCAATGAACTGGGGAATTATGGGAATATCGGGCTGTTTGTGAATGCCTGTGCCCTGTATGCAGAAAAGTTTGGAGAAGAATGCATCGATATTATTGAGCAAATATCAGACGAAAATGACAAGCAAATAATTATGTCAAGATATATTGGGTCATTTCAGTGGAGAAAAAGCAACACCATCGCGACAGATTCATTCAAAGATCTGCTCAGGACATATACGTACAAAAAGGACGATGTGTGGGAGATGCTTATCGGGAATAGTGTGAAGACATCCAACCCGCTTAACGCAGACTTCTTGCATAAGCTACTCTATAATTATGAACTCAATCGAAGAGACTACCTTTGGACGATCTATATTAACGGCTTCAGGGCTGATTACAGCAATCGGATTACGCAACTCATCCAGATGTATAACCGCGGCGAAAAACTGGAATTCAAAACCGAAAAGCAAGTTGAGTTGCTCCTCACATTGTTCGGCTGGTTGCTAACCTCTTCCAATCGCTGGCTGAGAGATAACGCATCCAAAGCCATGATAGAAGTATTGAAGGAGCATTTTTCTCTCTGCCAGACGCTCCTTCAAAAATTTGAAGGTGTTAATGATCCATATGTTTTTCAGAGACTTCATGGGATTGTTTTTGGCGCATGTTGTAAGAAAAAGAGAACAGATTCTGACTGTTTTAAAGTGTTGGCAGAGTATGTATACAGCACAATTTTCGATAAGGACACAGTATATCCGGATATATTACTAAGAGACTATGCCCGACTTATTATTGTGAGATTCTTATACGAGAATCCGAACTATGACGGAAATGTCGATACCAGAAAGATTGTTCCACCTTATAAATCGGAGCCAATCCCTGAAATAGAAGATCAGCACTACTTAGAAAAGAAGTATTCAGGCGCTCTATTATGGCTCATTCATTCGATGCGCTTTGAAGGAATGGGGATGTATGGCGATTTCGGCCGCTATGTTTTTCAAGCCGCACTCCAAAACTTTGAAGTTGATGACAAAAGGATATTCAATTATGCGGTCTATTTCATCTTAAACGAACTGAAGTACTCCGAAGATTACTTCGGAGAGTATGACAGATACCATAGAAGTTTTGATAGGCATATGGCGGCAAAAACAGAGCGGATAGGAAAGAAATACCAGTGGATTGCAATGTACAACATACTTTCCCGAGTATCGGATCATTGCAGAATGGTTGACAAATATTGCTTTCAAGAAACTGATGAGATTCCTTTTGAAGGCACATGGGAACCCTATGTTCGTGATTTTGATCCAACACTTAATCAGAATTTTATGGTGTATCCCGATGCACCGCATTTCAAATTCCTTGATGATTTTGCCACAGCGGCAGTAGAAGAAAATGCTTGTACCAATATTTCATCTGCTGAGCAGCAACGGGCATGGCTTGACTCCAAAGGAGTATTTCATCAGAATCTAAAGAATGCATTGCTGCTAAAAGATGTATGTGGGACAGAGTGGGTCACGCTTTCAGCATACTTCGACACTGGTAGAGAGGATTTGGATATTAAAAATCTCTATGTGTGGAGTTGGCTGTATGCATACTTTGTTTCGCCAGAGCAAAAAAAGGAATTTGAAAGCTGTGCCAATAAGGGGCTGAGCGTAATAACAAGGGAGACGGCATCTCATCATGAAACCTACACTGTGTTCAACAGAGAATACCCATGGGCACCCAGTTGCTGTTCTTTCAATGAGTCCGCATGGGTTGATGCAAGTCTGAAAACAGGGGAGAAAGAAACTGTTCACGAGACTATTAAAGTACCGGATTTGTCCGCAATGGAGGAGTTTATAAAAAAGCTGGGGTATCTTGATGAGCAAGATGATGCGTGGAATGATGAATGCGAAGAACTGGACAATGAATGGGGTGATTCACCAGAAGTCGAAATCGAGATGCCTGAAATCGGCTATAAGGAAGTTACTCGCGAAGTTGAAGTAAAAAAAGAAATCGGGAAAATACTTCATGCTTCGTCAAATCTTCTTTGGGAAGAAGAATATGATGCTTCAAAGGAAGACGCATTATCTTGGAATGTTCCCTGTGCTATGCTAATAGAGACACTTCATCTCCAACAATTGGAGGCGGATGGATTCTACTTCGATAGTGATGGGAAACTCGCAGCATTTGATGTTGTCTTGACTCAAAATCTCAACTGCATTGTAGTCCGAAAGGATTTGCTGGATAGTTTCATAAGTTCAAGCGGTATGGAACTCATTTGGCTTATGAAAAGCGAAAAAGAAATCCACGCCTCTGATCGGTCTATTCTTCAATGGAGTGAATGGGAAGCACTCTTTACATATGAGAAAGATCGTATCGACGGAAGTATTCGTAGGACACTATGATGATTCATTTCTATCAATTTACTGCTAAACAGTTATAAGAATTTGAGAATATCCAGCAGAAGAGAAGGAGTATACTCCATTCTGATATCGAGGCGAGGGCAAATGCACCAATCCCCAAGGTTAGAAAAATCTAAGGATTTTCTAATCATCCTGCGTTTATCAGGCTTTATTTTGCTTTGTTCTGGCCTACATAAATTGACTCCGAAGTGCCGGAAAGCCTTGAAAATACTGACTTTCTTTGACTTCGGTTGACACGGGATTACTGCTCAAATTGTAACTCCTAAGCGTGGGGTCGGGAGTTCGAATCTCTTCTGGGACGCCAAAACGGGGCGGCTTGTGAGAAGGTCCGAGTGGGCTCTTCACAAGCCGCCCGCTTTTTTTACCCTGCGCAGGATGATGCAGGCGGGGCCACTGCGTTCGGTCATCAGAGCATCGCGCATGGATGCGCTCCATATGCGATGAAATGAGCGATGAAAAGGCACGGTTCAGACAAGCGTCTCATCCCCAAAAATCAATGCCTCTATTGAAATATTCACGGATAAACCCGACAACATTTCAATGGAGGCTGTTTCTGTATGATCGCAGGCAGGCCCGGCGAAAACGCCAGGCCCTTCGGGTGAGATCCGGGCTGCATCCGGCGGCCTGACAGATAATAACTCCCCGGGATCCATTGAGATCCCGGGGAGCGTTTGGCATATTCCGAATAAATTCAGCGCTTGCTGAACTGAGGAGCCCGACGGGCGTCTTTGAGGCCGTATTGAATCAGTTTTTCGCCTTTTCCCCTGTATTTTCAAGGGTTTCCTCGTTCTGTCTTGCCGTTTCCCCTACGAGTTAACCCATCAATTAAGCCGATTCTTTTTCACTATTTGTGCTGAAAGCTTGGTTTATCACCGGTGCCAGTTCCCAAGGCTTATTGTACTTCACCTTGGCGTAAATGTCCATAGTCACCTTTTGATTTGCGTTGAAAGCATCTTGCTGTTTTTTCTCGAGCGGGGCGGTCTTCCCACGGACCGCCCCGCGAAGCTGTTACGGCTCGATGATGTTGAAGGGGTTGGTCCCGGTGATCGGGAGCTGGTTCATATTCTCCATCATCAGCGTCAGCAGCTCTGCGCTGCCCTCGACCTTGACGGCCTGTGTAACCGTTTCCTGATTGTTGGTCAGGATCGCAAACAGCGCATTTTTCGGGCAGGTAATAGACACGTCTGCATCATCAGACAATGTATCCGCATAGACCAGCAGCACACCATTCTTCACGCGGAGCATGTGCTGTTCGCCCACGTCAGGCAGGATCACGTTCATGGTGAAGTCGCGGTCAGCCAGCGCCTGCTTGTCCATGACAATGGCCATATAGTCAAACAGCATGGGCGCGGAGAGGGCCTTGACCATGTCGCCGGTAGATTTGGTGGAAGCGGTGAAATTGGCGTTTCCGTGGCGCAGCTCCTGCGCGGCGGTCAGATATTCGTTGCGCCACGGACCGGACTCCGCCTGATACCCCAGCTGCTCCAGTGCATCGGCGCACAGAAGCCGTGCATCGGTGTTCGTCGGGTCAGCAAAGACGATGGTGTTTGTGACCTCTGCGACCCACTGATATTCACCCTTGTCAAAATCCGCCTTTGCCATTTGCAGGACCTTGTCAACATCCCCCAGGTACTCCACCCATTTTTTTGCGCTGTCGCTTGGCATGAGGGGGTTCAGGTTGACAGGGTTGCTGTCATACCAGCCCATGAACTTCTGGTAGACCGCCTTGGCGTTGTGGGCGACCGTCCCGTAGTACTGGCGGGTGTACCAGATTTTATTGAGCGCCTCCGGCAGCTCGATCATGTTGGAGATCTCATCGCTGGTGTAGCCCTGATTGATATAGGTCAGAGTCTGGTCGTTGATGAACTTATACACGGCAGCCGTGTTGACCATGTAGTCGTTCACCACCTTGTTTCCCCAGTGTGGCCAGTTGTGGGACTGGAAGGTGACCTCCGCGTCCTTGCCGTAAAGGGAAATGGCCTCGGTGATATAGCTTGCCCATGCAGCGCCGTCGCGCACCTCCGCGCCGCGCAGCGTGTAGAGATTGTGGAGCGTGCCGGTGCAGTTTTCCGCCATCCAAAGCGCCTTGTACTGGGGCAGCCACGTGTTCATTTCGGCGGGCGCTTCCGTACCCGGCGTGAGCTGGAACTCCAGCTCCACACCGTCGATCGTCAGCTTTTCGCCGGACTGCGTGATTTCATAGCTGGGCGTCATGAAGGAGACCGTTCCGGTGGACTGTCCCATGCCGATGCCCTGCGCCAGCTTGCCGGTCACGCCGGGGGTCAGCAGGATACCGTACTGATAATTGCTGCGGCGGCCCATACCCTTACCGGCGTAGACATTTTCCTTCACGGAGTGCTCCGTGAAGCCCACAGGCGTGATCACGGGGATCTTGCCGCTGGCGAGCTGATCTTCAATAGAAAGTGTCTCGTCTGCCTTATCCTCTTTCGCCATCACGCCGGCGATGCCGCCAAAATGGTCGGCGTGGGAATGAGAGATGATGACGGCCTTGACCGGGAATTTACCAAGATTCTTTTCGATCAGCTGCATGGCAGCCTGACTGCACTCCACGCTCATCAGCGTGTCAAAGACGATCCAGCCGGTATCGCCCTTGACAACGGTGAGATTTGCCATGTCATAGCCGCGGACCTGATAGATGCCATCCGTCACTTCAAAAAGACCATAGGCATGGTTGTTCTTCGTGTTCTCCCAGAGGCTGGGATTTACGCTGTCAGGCGCTTTTTCATAATCGTCCAGGAACGCATAGGCTTCCTGACTCCAGAGGATCGTCCCATCCTCGTCCTTCAGTTCCAGTGTTTCCGGCGCGTCGATCAGTCCGCGGGTGGCGAATTCATATTCCTGCTTATCATCAAAGTCAAGTTCATCGTAGACGGCGGCATTTGCCTTTGCCGTAAAGTCTGTGGCGGGCTTGACCTCGGCGGTCAGACCCAGGTCTGCCTTTTCCGCGCCCGGCTCTTTGTGCCCATCCTGCGCACAGCCGACGCAGGACAGCAGCAGTACCGATGCAAGAAGCATTGCTGCAATACGTTTCATAGCCTCTCCTTATTGTTCGCGGATAACAGGCGGCTGCCAGTTATCCAGTGCCGTCATATCCGGTACATAGATCCGCATGAACAGATGAAATTCCCCGTCGGAAACAGGCAGCCAGTTAGAGGTGCCTTCCGGTGCATCCTTGGACAGGATAATATCCAATGTGCCGTCCGCATTCAGCTTGAAGTCGGAGCGGTCGTTGATGCAGTAGCGGTCGATGGAATTGTCAATGAGGAAATCATCCTCTCCGTAGGCGGTCACGGACCAGAAGCCGCCCTCCAGCGTGGGAGGAAGGGTTTCAAAGTGGAGCGTATACTTCTTTTCTCCGGTCAGCGCTGCGCCGGTCTCATCCACCGCTGTCTTGGGATAGATCGCCACGTCCACGGTGTTGGCGCCAAGCCCCACCAACGCTACCATCGCGCGGTAGGTATACTCCGTGCCGAAGTCGCCGATGGGCTTGCCGTAATAGATCCACTGACCGAGTTTCTGCGCATACTTCGCGCCGTCGGCGGCAAGCGTGGCGCGAAGCCCCTGAAGCATCTGCGTCCAGCGCTCGGCAGCTCCTTCGCCCAGGAGGGCGGCGTCAAAGGTCTTGCCCGCGCCCACGTTGATGGCGGAGAGTTTCTTCAGCAGCTCCTCATCCGCATCGGCGGGCGGGTTGACCTGCATCAGAGCGTTCGCCGTATTGAAAAACTCTGCTGGCGTCATGGAAAGCACCTTGTTCACGGGAACAAAGTCATTTTCCTCTTTATAAGCTCCCTGCGGTGCGGCATACTCGCCTCCCTGTACATAAGCCGAAAGCGGCAGGAGCTGCATCTGCTCCTGAATGGCACAGACATTGGGCAGATCCTCGTTCCCGGACAGCACCGTGCGGGTGATCGACCACACCGTTGCGGTGGGCACGTCCACGCGCGTCACACCGTCGGGCAGCTCGCCCTCCCAGCCGGGAAGCGCGATGGCATAAGCACCCGCCTTGTCCAGCACGGCGGCGGTGTTCGTCCACGCATCCAGAAGCTGCACATTGCAGAAGCGATCCGTTTCCGGCAGAACGAAGATCATAGGCTCTTCACGGATGTCAAGCCACGCCTGAGAGTAGACGGTATCGACGTTTGGCGTCACAACGGTGCGGAAAGAGGCGTCCGCCAGCTTTTGTGCATGGTTGAACTGATTGATGGGCGCACGGCCAGTCATGGTTCCGTCCGTATTGGTCGATAATGTTTTGGTTGCGTCGGTCAGCACCAGTGGGAACGCATAGATGTATGCCTCGCTGACCGTTTTCCACACGGTTTCCGTATCCGGTGTATCCGGCTGCGTTTTTTCGGCAGAGCAGGCGGAAAGAAGTCCGCAGGAAAGCAGGGTAAGCAGCGATAGTAGAATTGCAAGTATCTTTTTCATGTTGTCCTCCTATGATTCTCTTCTGTTTTTGGTCATCTCCTCGGAAGGGTTTGTGCGGATGGATTGACTATGAAGTCGTTTGTGATTTTCTCTTTATGGTAAACTATCGATTATTCCGCCCCTTTCTTTCTGCAAGCCTTGAAAGCTATTTTTTGTTCCTTTTGCGGCATTCGGTCTGCTTCAGCGTCACGGTATGGACAAGCCTGCTTTCCAGCAGCTTCAGGCGCAGCTTGTCAAGCGTCCGCCGGTAGAATCGCTCCGCACCGCTGGCTGTCGTTCCTTCAAAATCCACCGCTAAATCTTCAAAGGTGGACTGCGTGGACAAGGGGCTGACGCGTCCGCAGGTCATGCAGAGGTTTTCACCGCCGACAGTTGCTCTGATCTGCTGGTTTTCCTTCTTGACATGAACAATGCTCCCTTCGTGATTGACAGTGTATTTATTTCACTGTCTCTCATAAAGGGAGTATGTCAATCAGAAACGGGGGTGATTTTGTAGTTTTTTTGATAGCCTTCCTTGAGACTTACTTTGCAAGCACAACGGAAATGCTGATCTCCTTTTCCGTCTCGCTCAGGTCGAACGCGCCGCCGTCTGCGACGCTGACACGCAGTTCATACAGTGTGCCGTCGGCCAGGGTATCCACGCCAGTCCCGGCTTCATCCGTGA